>Ga0210019_1001145_pt1 | contig 29501 bp, 27 predicted proteins | sample CryGeyCG2114_020_2_FD_183969 | JGI IMG/M metagenome (GOLD analysis project Ga0210019, IMG submission 183969) | Groundwater microbial communities from aquifer - Crystal Geyser CG11_big_fil_rev_8/21/14_0.20 (SPAdes) (version 2) | ecosystem: Environmental > Aquatic > Deep subsurface > Groundwater ...
TCGGCGAGTTTCAAAGAATTTGTTTGAATGGCGTCGTTCAGACGTTCCAAATGGCCATAACTTTCCAAAATTCCGTAGTTTTGAAGCTTAGGGCGTATTTTCCCCATTGAAATTTCAGCTATTTTAATTGAAGTCGTGCCTATATCAACGCCAAGATAAGGTTCTGCGCCGACTAAAGATTTTATAAAATTAAACATTTCGATATAATTATACAATGTTTTCTTATTTAATCAAATTTAAAGAAATCGCGCTTGATATTCTTTTCCCCCGCATTTGCCTAAACTGCGAAAAACATTTGGACGGCGAAAACGGATTTATTTGTAATACTTGCCTTTCATTGATAAAAATAAATTCCGCGTTTTTTTGCCCGATTTGCCGGGGGAGGCTGCCCAATATGGAAAAAACTTGTCACCCCAAATCGCGTTTTTTTCTCGCTTCGGCCGGAGAATACAGCGACCCCGTTCTTCAAAAAATAATTCAGTCTTTTAAATACCAAGGAATCAGAAATCTCGCGCCAGTTTTAGGTGAATTTTTAATTAAATATTTAAACTCCCTTAATTCTCAATCCTCAATTCTCAATTCTATAATAATTCCTATCCCGCTCCACAAAAGCCGCGAAAGGCAAAGAGGTTTTAACCAGGCGAAATTGATGGCGGAATATGTCGCCGGACATTTTAACTTGCCGCTCGTTGAGGGCTTTGAAAGAATAAAGAAAACCGAACCGCAGGCAAAAATGAAAAGCAAAGGAGAAAGGCTCAAAAATATTTCCGGATGTTTTAAAATCAATAATCCCGAATCCATAAAAGAAAAAAACGTCATTTTAATTGATGACGTTTTTACCACCGGCGATACGATAAGCGAAGCCGTAAAAATTTTAAAAGAAAACCGCTGTGGAAAGATAATCGCTCTGGTGGCGGCTAAAGCCTAATTATTTTACCGTTCTTCAAGCAATTTCAAAATTTTAAAAATTTTTTCGTCTTGCAGTTCCAATTTTTTCAGAATTGTTTCTATTTCTTTTTTAGCTTTAAGATTGATTTCGAAATCATTTTCAGCTCTAAATTCGGCATGCCTCACCTGTAAATTCTGGCCGACCATAATAAGCGGCAAGAGAAAAAGCTGAAGTATGTTTGAGATAAAAAGCCAAAGCGTGAAAGCCGGGTACAGGTCGAATTTCAATTCTTTTGGAGAAAAAATATTCCAGGCTATCCATGCCAAAGTCCAAAAAAACACAATCAAGAAAAAACCCATCGTGCCGATGTGATTAGTTATCCAAACCGCGAATTTTTCCATTCTCGTCAGACTTTCAAAATGCTGAATATTTATATTTTTGGGCATACCCAGTAACACTACTTCAACTTAATCACGATAAATCGTGATTGGACTGGAGTAATGTTTTTTAATTTAATCTTTTACCCGGCAACTTGCTTCGTTTTTTGCTTTTTCTAAAAGCAAAACATTGAAGTAGTGTTACTGGGCATAATTTATTTCATTTAATCGCGACCCTTTAAATAAGTATAATATTTTTTCTCCAATTTTTCCATTCTCTCTCTCCCCGCGGATTCGCGGATTTCCGCAAAAAGATTTTTGTAAAACTGGATATTATGCAACATCGCCAATTTTTGGCCTTTTATTCTGTCATTTTTGAAAAAATCGCGGAGCTCGCTTCTGGAAATTTTGTTTTTGCAAACCCAGCAATCGCAATTTCTATCTATCATTTTTTTGTCTTTGGCAAAAATTTCTTTCTTGATATCAAGCTTTCCGCTTGGAACATAAATTCTGGCATGTCTGGCCTCGCGCGTGGGAATAACGCAATCAAATAAATCTATTCCCTGTTTAACCGCAATAAAAATATCATTTAATTTTCCGATTCCCAAAAGATGCCGCGGCTTTTGCTCGGGCAAACCGCTTAAAGCCCAGCCCAAAACTTCTCTCATTTGTCTTTCTCCAAAAGAACCTCCTATCCCGAAGCCGTCAAAAGGCAAAGAACCGATAAATTTTGAAGACTTTTCTCGTAAATCTTTATAAATTCCGCCCTGAACTATCCCAAATAATGCCTGATTTTGATTTTTGATATTTGATTTTTGATTTTGAGCTGCCGCTAAGCAGCGAATGGCCCATCGGTGAGTGCGCTCCATCGCTTTTTTATTGTAAGCGTGATTGTGAAGCGGCGAAGTGCATTCGTCAAAAGCGAAAATAATATCCGCGCCAATATCTTTTTGAAGCTTGATTGATTTCTCGGGAGTAAATTCATATTTTTTCCCATTATAACTAAATACTACCCCTTTTTCTAAAATTTTGGCATGGCTATTTGAAGAAAAAATTTGTTCTTCGCCGAAACCCCGCAGCAGGCGAGCTTGGTCTCCCGCGCAGCGGGAGTCGCCGTGGCGAGGACAAGCGAAGTCCCGCGCTAGACGGGACGAAGCGGGTTGAGGAAAGAATAAATTTTTTTGTGAATCCAAAATTTTTCCAACTCCATGAGTCTTTCCCCAACCAAGTGAAAAAACCTGGAATCCGCCCGAATCCGTCATTATTGGATTTTTCAGGCCACTCCAAGTATGAATACCTCCGGCTTTTTTTATTTCCGGAATTTTTTTATTAACAAAAAGATGAAAAGTGTTTGAAATCGTCAATTCGAGTTTCGCCCTATTATGGTCGGTTTTATTAAAAAGTTTTATTCCGCCATTTGTAGCAACTATTGATAGATTGGGAGTTTCTATTTTGCCGTGGGGAGTTTTTAAAACGCCGGTTCGAAATTTCCCGCGGCTATTTTTAATTTCAAATTTAAACATCAATTTAAAATTCTACGGGGTCTGACCCCGTAGTTTAAAATCCAAATGACTGCCCGACTATCAGTTTAAAAATAAATCCCGCCAGAGGAGAAAGTATAAAAAATGCAATTGCCAAAGCTAAAAATATCCCGACAACGCCAAGAGTAGCCATGGCATAAGCCGTCTTGGGAAATAAATCCATTAACACTTTTGAGCCGTCAAGCGGCGGAATCGGGATAAGATTAAAGATGCCCAAGAATATATTAATATAAATTATCAAAGCTACGGCAAACAAAAAAACTTCGGAAAAAACGGTTGCCCCGAAAATTCCCGCGAAAACCAGCCGGAGAAAAATTCCCAGGATTAAAGCTATCAAAAAATTCGCCGCCGGACCGGCGAATCCGACCTTAAGCGAACCATATTTTTTGTCGCGCAAATTATAAGGGTTGTAAGGCACCGGCTTTGCCCAACCGATAAACACACCCCCGAAAAACAGCAAAAATAACGGAATAACAACCGTTCCCGTTAAATCTATATGCTTGAAAGGATTTAACGTCATCCTGCCTTCGTCTTTGGCAGTCGAGTCGCCGAGCCTAAAAGCGGCAAAGGCGTGGGCGAATTCATGAAAACTCGCCGAAAGAACGATTATAACGTATAAAAATAGTTTTGTATAAATTGATTCCATTTTTAATTTTTAACTTTTGACTTTTAATTTTAATTAAATTATATTAATTCTTATGAAACAATGCGCAATATGCGGCAAAGGTTCTATTATCCGCGGAGCCAGGAAGAAGCTTCGCAGCAATTATAACCCGACGCCCAAAAAAAGAAAACATCCCAATCTCCAATGGATGAAATCCGCCGAAGGCGGAAGAGTTTTAGTTTGCGCCAAATGCCTTAAGGGCAAAAAATCCTGAATCCTGTAAATACGGGGTGTAGCTTGCCGTTAGGCAAGGGCAGTATCCGCCGAAGGCGGACAAGCGCATGCATGGCCCCGCACTAAAAATCGGAGTGTCGTATAGTGGTAGTACGCATGCATGGGGTGCATGTAGCGGGAGTTCGATTCTCCCCACTCCGACAAACCGAAAAATTACTGCGGGGTATAGGCGCGTCGCAAGGTCCCCTGTTTAAAAATTAACGACATCGCAAGCCGTTATGGTATAGTAAAGAAGTTATTTCCGCGAACATAACAATTCCAAGGCACTATCATATATGATAGTGTATCAAGTCGTTATAGTTTTTTACCAGCCGCTCGCATCTGTTCTTCAATAAATTGGCAACGTTCTAAGGTTTTTTCCGCTTCCCTCTTAGGAAGATAAATTCTTACGAAGTTCTTACGAATCTTACAAAGTTCAACTTCGTAAGAACAACTTCGTAAGAATTTGTTTTTAAAACTTTTGATAATCTTATACGCTATAGCGTATAAGGTTGGTAAAAGTTTTTTACTGAATCGTTACCTTTGGAAGACGCGGAGTTGGAGTATAGGGATTAGGACGCGGAGGATTCGGTAATTGCGGACCCGGACCACCGCCGGAACCGCGCTTGCCGGCGTAAAAACAGCGATAATATCATTTACGAAGAAAAACGAGAGGGAATTTTTATTTAACTATTATCGAAATTTTCCATTACACTATTAAATTTTTGGTTCAACTCGTTGATGATTTTTACGTCATCGTTTATTTTCGCTATTAATTCCGGAATTTTATCTCCGCCGTATTTACCCAAAAATTTGCTCTGCAAAACCTCAAGCAATTTAGTAAGGTCGTCGTTATAGTCTATAAGTTTGCTTATCAAAGAAGTTTCCGAGGTTATTGCCTCTAGAGCCGTTTGGCCCGCCGAGACCGGAGAAATCGCCGATAAATTTTTCGCCATCGTTTCCAACTGAACTGAAAGCTTTATTGCTTTGTCTCTCGCCTCTTTATTGCGTTCGAGCTCTTGGGAAACCAAAATGAGCGCTTCGGTATATTTACCTTCTTTATCAAGCTGGGAGATTTGGCTAAGATTATTCGTTGATTGGCCGGAGATAGCCACTATTTCCGAAGCGATAAGTGAAGCTTGCTGCCGGGCCTGCAAAAAATCGCTGGGAACCTTTTTAGCGTCCGCGAACCAAAACTGAAAAGCGAGAAAAGCCGCCGAAATTATGATTATAAAAAGGATTAACATCTTAATCCTTTTGGGAATTTTTGAATAAATATTAGAAAACATTTCAAAATATAATAACACCCCTTGCCTTAAAAGGCAAGAAATGATAAATTAATCGTGCTAATATTTATTGATATGCAAGCCAATAAATAGCGTGGTTTGTTCGTGAATAAACGACCATTGTACCAGGTATCATAGTATGGTATAATAATACTATGAATGAGAGAAGGGAAAAAGCGGCTAAGCTGAGGGAAAAGGGCTATTCTTATAATCTAATTTCGGAAAAGCTAAAAATCAGTAAAAGCACTTTAAGCTGCTGGTTTAAAGAAACGCCTTTTACCCCTAACGAGCAAGTTATAAAAAGAATTGAAAACGGACCTTTTAAATCGGGGCGGATTAGGCACAACCAAAGAGTTAAAAATATTAAAAAAATAAAACTGCTTGCGGAAAAAGAATTAGGCGTTATCGCAAAAAGAGATTTATGGATGATAGGAATAGGGTTATATATCGGAGAAGGCTCTAAATCATTTGAAACGGCGCAGATTAGCAATTCCGACGCCAATACTATAAAATTAGCAATTAAATGGCTTAAAGATGTTTGCGGACTCAAAGACGATAATATTACAATCGCAATGCATCTTTATCCGGATAATAACGAAAAAAAGTGCATTGACTATTGGAAAAGGATTACCGAGCTTCCAACAAAACAATTCAGGAAAACGCAAATAGACAAAAGAATAAATAAGACTGATTATAAAAGAAGAAAACTGCCCTATGGAACCGTCCGCTTGTCTGTCATAAGTAACGGCAACCCGGATTTCGGAGTAAATCTGCATCGAAAAATAATGGGCTGGATAGAAAGCGTATTTAAACAAATATAATAAGCGGGCGTGGTATAACGGCTATTATGGGACCCTTCCAAGGTCCAGACGAGGGTTCGACTCCCTTCGCCCGCTCTATATAACAAAACGGAACCCAAATGGGTTCCGTTTTGTTATATAAAAACAGGTACTTTGCTATAGCAAAGTACCTGTTTAATAAAATACCTCTGCTATCATATATGATAGCAGAGGTATTTTCCCTATATCTTACTTCTTAAACCTTATTTATTTTCTATCCTCAGATAAGAATAAATATTCAGCGCGGCTTTCATAGCGTCGCCGATTGCGATGTTCCCTTGCTTGTAAAGCACGTCGGTAACGTCTCCAGCCGCCCAAATCCCATCAACGGAAGTCTTTTGCGTTTTCGGGTCAACGACAATTTCGCCTGATTCATTGATTTCAACCAATTCGCTCGCGATTCCACAGTTAGCAACGCGATTGATTGAAATAAAAATTCCTTCGACTGTTAATTCTTTAATTTCGCCGCCTTCATAATTTTGATATTTTAATCCGGAAACCGCTTTATCGCCAAAAATCTCGGTTATTGAAATCCCCGGAATTATTTCCGCTTTGCCGGAATTTCTGACTTTTTCCTGATTAACTTCATCCGCTTTCAAAATTTCAGCGCGGTCTAAAACATAAACTTTCGAGGCGTAATCTAAAAGGCTTATTGCTGATTCAAAAGCGGAATTTCCGCCTCCAACAACCGCGACTATTTTGTCTTTCATTAAAGGCGCGTCGCAGGTAGCGCAATAAAAAACTCCCCTGCCTTCAAATTCTTTTTCGCCCGGAACGTTTAATTTTCGGTGGCTCGAACCCGAAACGACCAAAACCGTCTTTGTCTCAAAAATTTCTCCATTATCCGTTGCAATAGAAAATTCGCCGTCTTTTTTTGTTATTTTTGAAACTGCGGCTTGCTTTATTTCAATACCCTCCTGCGCCCTTAAGTGGGCTTCCAGATTTTTCGCCAAATTAAAACCGGAGACCGATTTGATTCCGATGAAATTCTGGATATCGCCGGCGGTAATCCATTGCCCGCCAAAAGAATCGGCGACAACTAAAGTTTTTATTTTTTTTCTGGCGGCGACTATGCCGGCGCTTATCGCGGCCGGCCCCCCGCCAACTATTATCAATTCATACATAGCTTATTTATTGAAATTCAACGCCTTTTCTATTTCCGGCTTATTAAAGCCAATTATTATTTTACCGTCTATGTCTATGACCGGAACGCCCATTTGGCCGGATTTTTCGACCATTTCTTTTCTGGCGGCTTCGTCATTCGCCACATCGTAATTTTTATATTCAATTCCCTGTTCGTTCAAATATTCTTTTGCCATTTCGCAATATGGACAGGTTTGGGTACTATAAATTTTAACCATTTTTTATCAATAAGGCGCCTAAAGAGAAGACGGCGTTTTCCCGAAGATTTCCCACAAAGAAATTATTAATATAAGCGCGCCGGCGATAATATTGCCCCACAACGCCACGTTTATGTCCGAAAATCCCAAAATCCACGGCGAAACAAAAACCCAAACGCCCAATACCAATTGAATCCAATTAAGATGCCTCATTTTTATTTTTATTATTTTTTAAATTTAGGCGACCTTTTATTTATTTTGATTATATTACGAACACTCGTTAATTCAAAGCCAAGCTCAAAAAAATGTCTTCGTAATCAAGTTTGCCCGACTTTGCTGAAACATCGCAATCGGCGAGTTTTTTCACCAAATCTTTGGATAAATATCTTGAGCTTGCCATAAAATTAAAAACTTTTGCCGGCTCTTCTTGCCTCAATAATAATTTTTCCAAATTGACGATTTTTTGCCTTGGAGGTAAATTTCTGGCAACGGAATTTATGAAATTGAACATATTCGGCGCTTTGTAAAAATAATCTCCGGCGTTTCTAACGTCTGAAACGCCTATTTCCGTCTTATCACCCGTTCTCCATAAAATTAATTTCTCCAATTCGTTTATAAAACCCCACATATCGTCCCTGAAATTTTGGGCCAAAAAATCCAACGCCGAATCCGAAATTAAAACTCCCCTTCCTTGAATTTCTTTCTGAGCGAAAAATTTCAGTTTCTCCGCGTTAAGCTCGTCAAACTTTTTCGTCAAAAACGCTTTTTTAAGCAAACTTTCAAATCCATTGGGAACGGAATTTTCAGAGATTAAAACTGTTAAATTTTCGGAGTTAAAATAATTTTTAAGAAACTCTTTTATTTTTTCCGGTTCCGCCTCGGAAATATTTTTTAAAACCGCCATTTTTTTGCTGCCGAAAATAGACATCTGGCTGGCAAAGTCTTTTAATCTTTCAAATTCGCCTTCTTCCTCTAAATCAAAACGCTCCAAAGATATGTTTGAATGCTTTTGCTTATATTCTTCAACTATTTTATTCAATTTTCTCTGCCTCCGATAAGAATCAAGGCCGTATAAAAATATAATCATAGAATCTATTTTCTATTTTCTATTTTCTCATAAATTGCTGTCTTAATAAATTCTCTAAACAATGGGTGCGGTTTTAAGGGTCTTGATTTGAATTCGGGATGAAATTGGGTAGCCACAAAAAATGGATGTTTTGTTTTGGGTAATTCCATAATTTCCATTAATCGGCGGTCTGGCGAAAGGCCTGAAAAAATTATTCCTTTCTTTTCTAAAAGCTCAATGTAATCAGGATTAACTTCCCAGCGATGGCGATGTCGTTCAGAAACCAAATAAGACTTATAGGACTTATAAGCAACTGTCCCTTTTTTAAGAACTGCCGGATAAGCTCCCAAGCGCATTGTGGCCCCATAATTTTTATCTTCCAAATTTTTTTTCTGCTCAGGCATAATGTCTATGACCGGATATTTTGTTTCTCTGTTAATTTCAGTGGTATTGGCGTTTTTCATTCCGCAGACATTTCTGGCGAATTCTATGACCATCAACTGCATGCCGTAGCAGAGCCCCAAAAAAGGTATTTTATTTTCCCGGCAAAATTGAATGGCTTTTATTTTTCCTTCCACTCCCCTATCGCCGAACCCGCCTGGCACAATAATACCATGATAATTTTTCAATTCTTTTAATGTTCTTGAATTTTTTTCAAATTTTTCAGAATCTATCCAGTTTATTACGGGCTTTTTTTGATAAAAATAAGCGGCGTGCTTAATCGCTTCAATAACAGAAATATAAGAATCAATTAAAACAAAATCGCCGGTGCCGAAATATTTTCCCACAATGCCGATTTTTACCGTTTTTTCGCTCTCTTTTATATTTTTAACCAAACATCGCCAGCTTCTTAAATCTTTCTTGCGCGACCGAATTTTTAATTTATTTAAAATTAAATTTCCTAAATTATCTTTTTCAAAATTTATCGGGATTTCATAAATGCTTTCAATATCGGGCGCGGAAATCACTTCTTCTTCTGAAAGATTACAATTAAAGGCGATTTTTGCTTTGCGCTTTTTATCTAAAGAAACAACTGCCCGAGCTAAAATAATGTCTGGCTGAAGTCCGGCAGAATTAAGTGTCCGCACCGCGTATTGGGTCGGCTTGGTTTTAAGCTCGCTGACGTCGTTTTGAAGCGGTAGATAACTTACTAAAACCAAAAGAATATCCCGAGGTTTTTTAATTTTTAACATTCGGATTGCCTCTAAAAATAAAATATTTTGGTATTCACCGACGGTTCCGCCGATTTCCACAATAACAATATTGGCTCGATTTTTTTCAATTGCCTTATCAATTCTGCTTAAAATTTCCAAGGGAATATGAGGAACAACTTCCACGCAACGACCACCATAACCTAAATTTCTTTCCCGATTAATTACTGCCCGATAAATGCTGCCGGTGGTCATATAATTGTCTTTGGATAAATCCCGTTCCAAAAATCTTTCATAATTTCCCATATCCTGGTCGCATTCGGTTCCATCGTCCAAAACAAAAACTTCGCCATGTTCAGTGGGATTCATGGTGCCGGCATCAACATTGACATAAGGGTCAATTTTAATAGCCGTGACCTCAAAACCTCGGGACTGTAAAATTTTTCCAATTGAGGCAACGGCTACGCCTTTGCCAATGCCCGACATCACCCCGCCGACTACAAAAATGTATTTTTTTATATTTTTTGGCATTTTAGACAATAATGCGCGCTTCTGCCTCCAATCTTAATTCTTTTAATAATACCTCCGCAACTACGCGGGCATTTCTCACCCTCTTTTCTATAAACTAAAAGCTTTCCGCCGTATTTTCCGGCAATGCCCGAAGTATCGCGAAAATCGCTTGTTGAAGTCCCGCGCAGACCAATCGCTTTTTTTAATATTTTTTTCATCGCAAGATAAATCTTTTTTATTTCATTCTTTTCTAATTTATTCGCCGGCTTAAACGGGTGAATTTCCGCCTCAAAAAGAATTTCGTCGGCGTAAATATTGCCGATGCCAACAATAACTTTTTGGTCCATCAAAACCTGTTTTATCTTCCGCTTTTCCGGCTTTATTAATTTTATAAACTTTGCAAAATTGAAATTTTTATTCAATGGTTCCGGACCAAGCTCCGCCAAATCCGGCATTTTTAAAACCTCTTTTTCCCCGCCGAATAAAATTTTGGCGAATTTCCGCAAATCCGAAAGCGCCAACTGCCAACCGTTATCAAGATAAAAAATCAGATGAATATAGCCGTTAACTTTTTCTTTAAGCGCGCCGCCGATTAAACTTTTTACTTTCCCATTTTCCATTCTCCATTTTCCTATTAATAGGTGGCCTGTCATTTTTTGGTGAACGAGTAAGAGATGGGGTTTAGGGTTTAGGGTGGAGCGTTTAGTTTGGGTCAGATATATTAGAATATTTTTACCGCGACGCGAGATTTTTTCTATTTTTAAACCTTTTATCTGTTTTTCAAAATCCGCCGGTTTCGGTTTTTTAATAATTTTCGGCGCGTCAAACCAAACGCCGGTAATTCTCCTGCCGACAATTTTTTTATTTAAGTCGCTTACTATTGTTTGAACTTCGGGTAATTCTGGCATGCCCCAATTATAATCTAAAAATAACCACCGCAAAAATTAAAGTTTTTGTACAACGCGATACACAGCATAAATAACGTAAATAAAATTTATGCTGCCGCATTTTTACTTATCACTAACCGCTAAAATTCTTCAGAACTTAAGATGTGCTCCGGCATCGGCAACCCTTTTTCCCTATAAAATTCCTTTATTAAAAGATTGGATTCTTTTATCTCTTTAATTCTTTCCGCTCTCGGGAGATATATTAATATAACCCATACAACAAAAAACGAAAATGCAATCATAAAAAATCCGACAACAACTGAAAAGCAAATTCTTTTAAAATTTAAATCAAAAGAGAAAAAGTCGTCCATATGAATATATACTACTCCAAATGAATTTCTTTGGCAAACCCCTCAACTCTTGAGAGCAGGGCGGGATAGTTTAGTAATTCTGGGTCGTTTTTTAACGTTTTTTCGGCGGCTTCGCGGGCGGTTTTAACAAGCTCCGGGTCTTGAATTGATTTCATTGCCAAATCCGGCAAGCCGGTTTGCGATTGGCCTAAAAATTCTCCCGGTCCCCTTATTTCCAAATCCTTTTCCGCAAGTTCAAATCCGCTTTTAGCGTCAATTAAAGATTTAAGACGCCTTAATGTCGCTTCGTTTGAAGACTCTGAAAATAAAAAACAAAAAGATTGGTGTTCTCCTCTGCCCACTCGGCCGCGAAACTGGTAAAGCTGGGCGAGCCCGAACCTTTCCGAACCCTCTATCATCATAATTGTGGCGTTTGGAATATCCACGCCGACTTCAACAACGGAAGTGGAAACTAAAACGTCTATTTTTCCGTTTTTGAAATTCCCCATAATCTCGGATTTTTCTGTGGCTTTCAATTTTCCGTGAAGAAGTCCAACCCGCAAATCGGGAAAAACCTTTTTTGAAAGCTTTTCGTATTCTTCTTTTGCGGCTTTTGTTTCCCACAACGATAATCTTTTGATCATGCTTGCTTCTTGTTCTTCGGGCGGCTCGATCCGCGGGCAAATCACGAACGCCTGCCTTCCTTTTTTTACCTGTCCGCGGATAAAGGCGTATGCCTTATCGCGATTCCCTGACGAAACGATTTTTGTAATAATTTCTTTTCTGCCTTTCGGAAGCTCATTTATAATAGACAAGTCCAAATCGCCGAAAACAGTTAAAGATAAAGTGCGTGGAATCGGCGTGGCGGACATTGAAAGAAAATGGGGGATAATTTCTGGGTTTTGATCCGCCAATTGCCCACGTTGGCGGATTCCGAAACGATGTTGTTCGTCAATAATAACCAAAGCCAAATCTTTGAATTTGACGCCTCTCTGAATAAGAGCATGCGTGCCGATGACTATTTTAATTTCGCCCGAAGATATTTTTTTTATTAAATCCGGTTTTTTAATTTCACTTTCCAAGTCGTCGCCGTAAAAAATCCGCGCTTCCGAAGAAACGATTAAGGCGACGCCGTGGTTAAAATCTTTGAAAAAATTTTTGAAGGTTTGGAAATGCTGGCGAGCCAAAACTTCTGTCGGCGCCATAAAAGCCGCCTGGCTGCCGTCTTCCGCCACAATTAAGCTCGCGATAGCCGCCACGATTGTTTTACCCGAACCAACGTCGCCCTGAAGCAAGCGATTCATCGGGTGAGATTTTTTGATATCTTCCAAAATTTCCCAAAGCGAAGACTTCTGGCTTTCGGTTAAAAAAAATGGCAAATTCGAAATTAAACTTTCAACTCTTTCAATGTTAATTTCAAACGCCTGCGCTTTTTCTTTTGAAAGCTTCAAACGTTGCCGCAAATTCGCCAATTGCAGCAAAAACAAATCTTCAAAAGCGAATCTTTTCTTCGCCTTTTGCGCTTCTTCAAGAGTTTCCGGAAAATGGATTTTTGAAAGCGCTTTGTTTACCTCCGGAAAGCCCGAACTTATTAGAATTTCTTCGGGAATCGGGTCGCTTAATTTTTCAACATTTTCAAGAACCGGCTTCATCAAATATCTGAACGCTTTGGAAGTAAGCCTTTTCGTTTCCGGATAAACCGGCACCAAACGGCCTGTGTGTTTCAAAGATACGGACTCATCCTGACTGGACACGGACTCGTGTTGACCATAAATAATTCTTTCTATTTCAACATCTTCTTTCCCAAAATTCACCAATAATGCCAAAACGTAATCGGCGCTTTTTAGATAATGCCATACTTGCTGTTTTTCAAATTTGCCGATATAAGGTAGCGCTTTTATTTCTAATATAATTTTCCCCTCAACAATGAAGTCGGGCCTGTAAGTGCCAATTTTTTTATCATCATATTTAATGTCTATCTGCTTTTCTTTCTCGTAAGACAATTCTCTTTTTATAAATTCCTCTTCTAACGCTTTCTGATAGATACTTTCTTTCTGGCCAAGCCCCAATTGTTTTTTTACATCAAACGCAGCACCTCTTATTTTATAAGTTATATCTTCGTATAATAATTTAGAATCTTTTTTCTCGTTGTCCGCTTTAGTCCGCGTATAGTCCGCTTCGGTCTGTGTGATGAGTTCGTGTGTTGGATGCGAAAGACAAATTCCACCTTTCGCAGTTTCAACAACCTTGCCGGCCAAATTAAACACTCTTCCCTTTTTCAGGATTGAAAGAAGGAATCTTTGGTTAAACCAAACCGCCTTAATACTTCCGCTATCGTCGGCAATCAGCGCCTCAATTATAAACATTTTCTTCTTCCAGGTGTAATGAGGTTTTATTTCGGAAATCACACCCGAGATTGTGGCGATTTGGCCGACTTTCAAATCGGCGATTTTTGAAATGTTTGAAAAGTCGTCGTAACGGAAAGGAAAATGCCAAAGCAAATCCCTTACGGTTTTAATGCCAAATCTTCCAAGACGTTCGGCGAATTTCGGGCCGACGCCGTAAATGTTAATAAGAGATTCATTTAACAAAATTTTGGCTGGAAGCATTTCTTGATTATACCGCCATATAGAGTGAAAAATAAACCCCACACATAACTTATTATGTGTGGGGTAAAAAACCGCCGCTTTTTAGGCGGCGGTTTTTTTCATAAATTCCTTTCCCCTTTCAATAAAGTTCACCTCCAATTCTTTAAGAGAGAATTTTTCTTTGAAATACGCGAGGATTTTTTCTTTATTCATATCGTTCCGGCAAGTATAAACATCGGCGCTGACAAATCCTTTTTCCGGAAAAGTATGAATGCTGATATGGCTTTCGGCTATCATCACAAAACCCGAAATTCCACCCTCATCTTTTTCGCTGACTGGCGGCGTAATAGCAACATATGGCGGCATTAATTTGCGCATTTCTATTTCTTCCGGCAGCTTATTCAGAATATTATAAACCAATTCAAAATTGTTTAATTTTTCTTTGTCGCCTCCATAACCGTCTATCGTGAGATGGGCTCCGAAATTCATTTTTTGTTCTTCCATTTCAAATTGTATAAAATCATAAATTCAAATTAAATTCCCGACTACTATTTTTTTACAACATATGGAAGTGAAAATCAAGGGAGGATAACTTTAAAAAAAGGAGGCGGCCGAACTCGTCGAACACCTCCGCGTGCCTAAATGATACTATAAAGCTTTTCCCATGAAACAACGCGTTCGGCGACAGAACAGACATTTACATGGACATTGTAGCCCCATGAAAATAGAAATCTGCGCGACACGACGCCAACGAGCGGCTCGAGCTTGTCGAGATCGTCATCGACAAAAATATCAAAGCCTACCGCCGCCTTTGCTTTACTTTCGCCATAACCGACGCTGACAAAATCAAGTTTAAGTCCTCGACGAACAGACCATTCTTTGGCGATTTCCATTTCCACTTCCCCCCGAGAAGTTATCACAAGAATTATATGCCCGTCACTGATAAGCCGAGGAAGATAGCGAAGAACGCCATCAACTGGTTTCATAAGCAGACCTATTTCTCTTGTCCCGTAGATTATCCTCTGAAGTTCGCGATACTGCTCGGCAGTAAGATGATTCTCTCCTACCACAATCTCTTTCTTAAACTTCGCGGATGGGATATCAACGCCGTAAAGCTTCTTCGCGCCGTCCGACTTAAGTTTTCCACAATCGGAAATCACGCCGTCAAAATCAAGACCTATTTTCATTGTCTACCTCCAATTTAAAATTAGTATTGCGCTAATGTAAAGGCTAATTTAAAAATATATAGAAATCAATCCTAATAAAAACCGACATTTCTGCCGGTTTATTTTATAATTTCTATTATGTCCTTTACTTGATGTTTTTCCGACTGGAAATTACCGTTCTTTTCCAAAAATTCTATTAAGGGTTTCGGGCTCTCAACATTAACTTGAATTTCAATTTCAATATTATTGTTAGCCATAATTTTTTCTAAATACAAAATACTGCCTACTAAATACTATTTTATTGTGTCCCTGAGCCGATTCGAACGGCTGGCCTCTTCCTTCGCAGGGAAGCGCTCTAATCCGCTGAGCTACAGGGACATATTGCCGATTTTGAGGAAAATTAACGTTTAATCAATAAACATAATTGATTTGTTAATTCTAACAACTCTTTCCTTATATTACTATCCGAATAATTAATAAAGCAAATACCCATAAAATTTTTTCTAAATCGCTTTTTCCTGCTACGCTTTTTTATAAATATGCCAGTGAATTGATTTAACGGAATATTTAATAAATCCGACCAAAATTTTTTAGCCTCGCGAATGCCATGATAATAATGGAGGTGCAGTCTTATTTTAAATTTAGCTTCATCTAATTTATAGCATTTTCTTAGAAGTGCTATATAAAACTTGGCCAGTTTTGGATCGGTATTTACAAATCTAAGCCCGCTTACTCCTTCGTGCTTTGCGCCTTCGGCCCAATATAGAGCGGAAAGTATAGATTTTAATAGTCCAATATTTTTTAATGGATAATTTTTTACTTCTTTGCTAATCTTTTTTATTAAAATAGCTTGCTTTTTTTCTTTCTCTCTTTTTTTAGCATCGGCCGCCAACGGCCTAATTTTAGCAAGATGACTTAATTGTTTTTCTCTATCAAAAATACCTGGAAATTTTTTGCTAAACCAGTTAGATAAGGTACTTTTAGGAATATTTAGCAAGTCACGTATTTCTTTATACGTTTTACCACTTGCTCTCAGTTTCTCTGCTTTCTTTTTTAGATTTTCGCCATAGACGCATCCACGCATAATTTAATCGTATAGATTATATACAATATATTTTATTGTCTATGGTTCGAATTGTCAATGAATTAACCGACTTACTTCTTCTGCAGTTTTAAATATTCTTCCACTCCCTTGAGCCAACCGCCTTTAAAATATTTTTTGGGGTCAAATTTGTTGGCAGAAACCCACTCAAACCTATCGTGAACTAGCCCTAAACGAATTTCGCCTCCATTGTAACGCGCTTCATAGCCAATGGCAAAGATGCGGACTTTTGGCTTGTTTGACGCGGTGGCCTCGCGCCGCTCATGACGCATAAACACAACCGGCATACCAAGAGAATAACGGACACCGCTACCTAATTCTTCTTTAACTTTACGCTCAATAATTTTTTCAAATGGCTTTTTGAATTCATTTTTCTTTATTCTGCCGCCGGGCAAATCCCATTCACCGAAAATATCTTTGGTAATCAATAATTTATCTCCATGTCTTAAAAACAATTTTAAAGCGACATAATATAAATCTTTCATAATTAAAACCCAATCAATTTTGAAAGCGAATCGGCAATTGAAGCGTCGTATTCTTGTTCGGGAATATGCTTAATTAAAAAATCTTTTATTTCTTTTTCTTTTTCCGCCGGGAAATTTATTTTTAAATACGGCGAGATTTTTTTATTTGTTTTTAAAATTAATTCTTTTTCCCAAATATCAAAACCGGCAATTTCTTCATATTTATAAAATCTTGAGGCGATTGATTTACCTTTTTGCGGGTCTATTTCCACCCCTTTTTCATTGATAGTGAATTTCCAAACTGCCGGTTTTTGCCCGGCGGAATAAACTATCACAAGATAAGCGATTACCGTGAAAACCGCGAATAGAAAATTTTTCTGCCACACCGAAAACGCTAATAAACAAATCGCGATTATCAAGCCTATCCAATACCAGGAAACACCTTTTTCCCTGTATTCAAATTCCGGCGCCTGCCACTCTATTAATAAAGGCTCTTCTTCTGGATTTTTTGCCTCAATTTTCTCTAACTCAACTTTTATTTTTTTAACTTTTGCCTTATGAGGCTTGTCTTTTGCCTTTTTCATAATTATGATTATTATAGTTAAGAAATTGGAAAATTCAAATGCCCTCGTAGCTCAACGGATAGAGCAGCGCTCTTCTAAGGCGAGGATAGAGGTTCGATTCCTCTCGAGGGCACATAAAATAAAAACATTGCATGTTTCTATTTTATATGTAAAATTTAAAAATAAATCGCCGCGGTAGCTCAGTGGTAGTAGCGCATCCCTGAAGAGGATGGCGTCGGGTGTTCGATTCACCCCCGCGGCACAGTAGTTTATTTTAAGTTCCAAGTTTCAAGTTTTAAGTTTCATGACATGGTGACTATAGTTTAATGGTAAAACTCCGCTCTGTGGAAGCGGCCACGAGGGTCCGATTCCCTCTAGTCACCCAAAATTTTTGTTTTTTCGCTCCCCTCTTTTTATCCCCAAAAAGGCATTGACAAGCCTATGCGAATATATATAATTACCTTGAACATGATGAAATTCATAAACATAACAAACGGCGGCTGAAGATCGGCGAATTTGTTTTGTCGATTTTGAGTCCCGCCCTAAGCGGGATTTTTGTTCCCTGAATGCTGTGTTTAATTCTGAAATTCCGATTTGACGGATTCATTGAAAACAAAATAAGGAGCATTAATGGGTTAGAGACAAAATTAAGAGCGTATGGTGGATGCCTTGACATCAAATGGCGATGAAGGACGTGGCGTGGCTGCGATAAGCTTCGGGGAGGCGCTTAGCAACCTGTGATCCGGAGATTTCCGAATGGGGAAACCCAATGCGGTAAACCCGCATTATCGTACTATATAAATTAGTACGATGCGTACCCGCTGAAGTGAAACATCTCAGTAAGCGGAGGAAAAGAAAAAAACATTTATTCCCTTAGTAGCGGCGAGTGAAAAGGGATATAGCCCAAACCTGTTGTGTCTCACTATCGTTCGACACACGCTGATTTATACGGATTTCGGCTGATTTATGCGGATACTATTTTATTACGTATGTAGTATCGGCATGAATCCGCTTTAATCAGAATTTATCCGCGTCAGTGCCGAGCAATAGTGAGGCACGATAGGGGTTGTAAGGCAGAGGAATTTTTGCCAATCGCGAAGCTCTGAATAAGGGCTGCGCGATTTGCGAAAAATTGGTTACAAATTTTTTTGTTAGCCGAATCCGCTGGAAAGCGGGGCCATAGCGAGTGATAGCCTCGTAGGCGAAAACGAAAAAACCAATTTCTTTGTTCTTGAGTACTCCGAAGACAGCAAGCTTCGGAGGAATCCGCCAGCACTATCTGGCAAGGCTAAACACATTTGATGATCGATAGTGAACTAGTACCGTGAGGGAAAGGTGAAAAGCAGGCCGGCGAGGCCGATGAAATAGAACCTGAAACCATGCGTTTACAAGGAACGGAAGCCCTAAGTGTAAACAGCAATGTTTGCGCGGGGCGACCGTGTGCCTATTGAAGAATGATCCAACGAGTTATTTTGCGTTGCTTGTCCCCACACCTATTTTACTAATTTACTAATGATGTCGATTGATAAAAATAATTTATTCAGAAATAATCCTGATTTATAAAGAAAAAATTTAGTGAAATAGGTGTGGGGACGAGTCTAAGCTCTACGGAGCGGAGGCGTAGCGAAAGCGAGTGTTAATAGCGCGTTTTTAAGCAGCGCAAAATAGACCCGAAGCCAGACGAGCTTGCCTTGGCCAGGATGAAGTTTCGCGAAAGCGAAATGGAGGTCCGAACCAGTTGATTGTACAAAATCTTTGGATGAGCTGAGGTAAGGAGTGAAAAGCTAATCGAGTTTGGTAATAGCTGGTTCTCTCCGAAATAGTTTTAGGACTAGCGCTTCTGTAATATAGACCGGGGGTAGAGCACTGGATGAGTGGTAAAGGACGAAAGTTCGATCATTCAATCAAACTCCGAATACCGGTTTACCCCCACACCTATTCTGCTTGTGATGATAATATTAAGTAAAAACAATTTATTCTGCATAAACTATCTTCTTAAAAATGATATCGTTAGCAGAATAGGTGTGAGGGTTTATTAAGAAGTAGTCAGAACGTGGGGGCTAAGCTCCATGTTCGAAAGGGAAAAAGCCCTGACCGACGTCTAAGGTCCCTAAATATTTGCTAAGTGTTAAAGGCAGTGGTCCGCCAAAGACAGATAGAAGGTTGGCTTAGAGGTAGCCATCCTTTAAAGAGTGTGTAACAACTCACTATTCGACCGGCGGATTGCGCCGAAAATTTACCGGGGCTAAGCAAATTACCGAAGACACGGCCCCGCTCTTTTGGACAATGATTGCGTTTGAGTTTGGTGAGATTGATTTCATTTAGAATTAACTTGCCATAATTCAGCGTTGTTATTGTCCAAAAGGGCGGGGGGTAGGAGAGCATTTCGGCCAGCGCTGAAGGTCGACCCGCGAGGGCGACTGGAGCGGCCGGAAGAGAAAATGTTGGAATGAGTAACCACGAATGCCGCTGAGAAAGCGGCACCCCGAAAATCCTAGGTTTCCTCCGCAATGAAAATCAACGGAGGGTTAGGCGATCCTAAGGCAATGGCGAAAGCCGCAGCCGATGGACAGCTGGTTAATATTCCAGCCCTCCATTATTTTCCGATGGGAGAACGAAATTGAGTAGATGAAGCGCCTTAATGGTTTGGCGTTCTTGAAAGAAGATGTCTGTTAGGCAAATCCGGCAGACTGCCTTTAATGGCGAATCCCAAAAAAGAGAAAATTCCGCTTTGGCGGGAAATTCCATTGAGCCAATTTCCAAGAAATGCCTCTAAGGATAAAAATAATGGATTCGTACCGGAAACCGACACAGGTGGATAGGGCGAGTAGCCCAAGGGGAACGAGTGATTTCTCGTTAAGGAACTCGGCAAAAAAGCGATCGTAAGTTAGCGATAAGATCTCCCAGCCCTTATGACGCAAGTCAAAAGAGCTGGGCGCAGCAAAAGTACCCTGGCGACTGTTTAACAAAAACACAGCTCCCTGCGAACTCGTAAGAGGATGTATAGGGGGTGACGCCTGACCGATGCGAGAAGGTTAAAGGTGGGGGTGCGTGCAGCACATAACTAACAAACCAAAACACTAAATTTGTTGGTTGCGTGCTGTACACGCTCACCGCCCGAAGCCCTCGTCAATGTCAGCAGTAACTATAAGATAACAGTTGTAGTTGTAAAATTCGGCTATATGCGGGAAAATCTGGCAAGAATTATGGATACTCGCTATTTTAACGTCAAAATAGAAGTAAAAATTCCATAACGCAGACAATCCGCAGGAAAGAATTATTTTGGTTTATTCATTAAAATTATGAACGAAGCATGGTTAAAGAATGTTCCTTTAAATGTCGGTTGGTACCTAAGCGGTTTCGCCGACGGAGAAGGAAGCTTCAATGTGTCCCTGCGCGCAAAAGATTACAGCGTAGGGTGGCAGATTTGCCCGTCATTTAATGTTTCACAGCGAGATATTACCATTTTATTTTTATACAAAAGATGGCTCGGATGCGGAACGTTAAGAAAAAGACGGGATGGCGTAGTTTACTACGAAGTAATGAATATAAAAAGTTTGGCGGAAAGAGTTATTCCTTTCTTTGAAAAATTCAAATTTTATTCTTTTTCAAAGAAAACAAATTTCCGGATATTTAAAAAGATTATGGAAATTATGTCTGAAGGAAAACATCTGCAAAAAGAAGGATTCGAAGAAATCTTAAAATTGCGAGAGCAATTAAATCAAGGACGCGGTCGAAAAAGAAAGTATAACATAAACGACGTTCTAAAATCAAAATAATTATCCTCAGAGACTATACGCCGAACTCCGACCACGGTCGGAGAAGATATAGTCCGAACTTTGCAGCGATGCAAAGAATTCTCCGGCTACGGTCGGAGAGAATAACATTAAGAACTGTTCTAAGGTGGAAATCCTGCCTTAGTAAAATCTAGCTATATCGGTGAACATCTCATATTTAATTTAGTGAGACAATACCGAGGCAACCCGCGAAAGCGGAAAGTCCGTAGAGACTACACGCTAGACTCCGACCACGGTCGGAGAAGATATAGTCCGAACTTTATGGCGACATAAAGAATTGTCCAATCATGGAATTTGGGCAGAATAACATATTTGAGCGCATTTCCTTTTCAGGTAAGTGAACTTGCCTCTTTTCGCCGCAAGGCGAATTGCAAAAGTCGGCTTATAACGGTGAAATCCTTGTGCTATAATTAGCATATGGACAATACCGTGGGAAGTCCTCCGACATCGCGTCGGAGTGACCCCGTAACGACTGAGGTTAAAAACCAAAATGGCCTTGTTTTAACAAGCCATTACACGCCGACCTCTTTATTAAGAAACGTACCGGAATACATAACCGGTTACGCGGACGGTGAAGGATGTTTTACCGTAACCTTCAATCGAAAACTGAAAGCTAATCTTGGCTGGGAAGCAAAACCAAGCTTCTCTGTAAGCCAAAACGAAGATAAACGCCAAGTTTTGGACATCATCCAAAAATATTTCGATTGCGGATATATTCGTCGCGATTACGCGGACAAAACCGTAAAATACGAAGTCCGAAACCACAACGATTTAATGGTAAAAATAATTCCTCACTTTGAAAAATTTCCTTTTCTTTCCGGAAAAAAACGCGATTTTGAGTTGTTTAAGAAAATATGCGGAATAATCGATAGAAAAGCTCATCTTCAAAAAGATAGCTTTATAAAAATCGTAAATCTCGCGTATCAAATGAACGGCTCGGGAAAACGCAGAAGACCGGCTAAGGAAATTATTAATTCTCTTAGATAAAGATGAAGATATAGTCTGATACTTATCGCAAGATAAGAAAACAACAAAGAAGTTCTGAAGCGCACGAAAGGCGTAACGACTGGGGGACTGTCTCAACGAGAAGCTCGGTGAAAATGCGATTCCCGTGAAGACGCGGGATACCTGCAACGGGACGAAAAGACCCTAGGAGCTTTACTGTAGCTTGATATTGATTTTAAGATTTTAATGCGTAGTGTAGTGGGTAGCCTTCGAAGCTTTGATTTCGGTTGAAGTGGAGGCAACAATGAAACACCCATCTTTAAAATTTTAAAATCTAACCTGAACGGCAAAAACGTTCAGGGACAGTGTCTGGCGGGCAGTTTTTCTGGGGCGGAACCCTCCTAAAAAGTAACGGAGGGGTTTATCAAGGTTGGCTAAGCGCGGATGGAAATCGCGTATGTCGTGTAAAGGCACAAGCCAGCTTAACGGCAAGGCTCACAAGCCGCGCCGGTACGAAAGTAGAACTTAGTGACCCGACGGCACTTTATAGAAAGGCCGAAGATAACGGATAAAAGTTACCCTAGGGATAACAGGCTGGTGTGGTCCGAGAGTCCATATCGACGACCACGCTCGGCACCTCGATGTCGGCTCGCCCTAGCGCGGGGCTGGAGAAGGTCCCAAGCGTATGGCTGTTCGCCATTTAAAAGGGCACGCGAGCTGGGTTCAGACCGTCGAGCTCATAAGACGAAAGTTTTGTGGTCTGGACGGTTTGAGCCCGAGGAAAAAGAAGACAAAAAAAGACATCATCACAGCGGCCATAGAAAGTAATTTCTATGTTCCACGCTAACTAATATCGGTGGAATCCTATGAATAATCCCCGTAGGACAATACCGAGGGAACCCAGCGAGCGAAGCGAACGCTTGGACCCGTAGAGACTATACGTTAGCCTCCCGCTAAGCGGGATGAAGATATAGTCCAATGCACTTAGTAATAAGTGAAAACATGTGTGAAACAGGTTGGTCTCTATCTGTTGCAGGCGATGACGCTTGAGGGAAGTTGACCCTTGTACGAGAGGATCAGGTTGAACGAACCTCTGGTCTACCGGCTTTGCCACCAGGTGAAACGCCGGGTAGCTATGTTCGGAAGGGATAAGCGCTGAAAGCATCTAAGCACGAAGCCCCTCCCAAGATTAGGCGTCGCAGACTCGTGGAAGATTACCACGTTGATAGGCTTCAGGTGTAAACGCAGCAATGCGTGAATATCATTTAGTTAAAGATTGATGATGGACGATTGACGGCTTCGGTCGAAGATTGAAAGTTTGAAGTTTGAAATTGAATGACTAGCCAAGAAGTACTAATAAGTCGACCGTCTCTAGCCCATTAATGCTTCATATTTTATAATAACTATCCCCTTCCTCCCGCACTAAAATTTCCTTTATTGATTTCTGGGTGATTTAGCTTGTCGTGTCCTACTCGTTTCCATTCCGAACACGCAAGTAAAAGCGACAAGCCCTGATGATACTACCCTGTTCGCGGGGTGGGAAAGTAAGGTTCGCCTGGAATTCAATACAGAAAATTTAGCGCGGGATTTTGATTTGTATTTAAAAATTTTTCGCTCTTCACTTAAATTTTTAAACAAATATACAACATTCCGACTTGCCCCGTAGTGAGCTTCGCTCTACTATAGGGACAGGGGCGGGAAAGCGAAACGAAGTGAAGTCCCATACTCGCTCGCGTAGTGTGGGATAGGGTTTGCCGGCTTTTTTTTACATTTTTTTTGTGATATTATTTATTTAATGAGCGGGAAAAGATTGATTAAACAACTTATTTACGGCGTTGTTTTCGCGGTTTTTTTATTTTTAATCGGCTTATCTTTTTATAATTCTTTTTTAAGGCCGACGCCGACATGCTTAGACGGAATCCAAAATCAAAATGAAACGGGCATAGATTGCAACGGTCCTTGTCCTGCTTGCGAAATAAAAGAACTTTTAAATTTAAAAGTTGACCAAAATCAAATTAAACATTTTCCCGCCGACCCGGAAAAGAAAACAACCGTTTTCTATTTTGAATTGAAAAATCTTAATTTGAATTACGGCGCGGATTTCTTTTATTATTATTTGGACCTTTATGATAAAAACGGCTTTAAATTCCAGCGTATTACTGACAACGCTTTTATTTACGCTGGCGGAATAGACCATATCGTTAAATTAGCCGATATCCCTTATGATTCAATTTTTAATATTATGGCCTCCACTACCGATATTAATTGGAAAATAAAAAACGAATTTCCCAAGCCGGACACTTCGCTTAGGGCGATTAAAACTTCGGTTTCGCAAGATGGCGGAGTTATTGTAACGGGTTTCGCCCAAAACAATGAAACGTTTGCCCTGTCAAAAGTTTTAATTTCCGCCGTTCTCGTCAGCAAAGACGGAATTAAAATAAGCGCTTCCAAGACCGAGCTTGAAAACGTCGCCGCATTCAGCGAAAAATCTTTCAAACTTAATTTTCCCAAAAATATTTCACTGGCAAGCGCCGAAAATATTACCGCTTATTATAATTTCCAGCAAGATTTAACGTTCGGCTCAACCGGAGACGACGTCAAAAAACTCCAAGAAATTTTAAAAAATGAAGGATTTTTGACGGGCGAAATGAATGGTAATTTCGACCAAATTACCAAAAACGCCCTTATCCAATACCAGAAAAAAGCGCAAATTAGCCCGGCTTCCGGAAGTTTCGGTCCTAAAACACGGAATTACATTAATGTCCTTAAAAAACCGATGCCGACTCCCATTCTACAATCAATAGACCTTACAAAGGCAGATTCGTCTAAAACCGAAGTCTACATTGAAGGAATACGTTGAAACAGCTTTTAGCTTATAGCTTTTAGCTTTTAGAAATTTTAACCTAACAGCTAACAGCTAAACAAATGTTCGACAAACCCTATAACCCTAAAGACGTTGAAGAAAAGATTTACGAGTTTTGGGAAAAATCCGGGTATTTTAATCCGGACAAATTGCCTAAACGCTCTACCCTAAACGCTAAACCCTTTACTATTGTGGTGCCGCCGCCAAACATTACCGGTTCGCTCCACATGGGACACGCCCTAAACGCCGCCATTCAAGACATTTTAATCCGTAAAAAAAGAATGGAAGGTTATAAAACCCTTTGGCTTCCGGGCACCGACCATGCCGGCATCGCCACTCAAAACGTGGTTGAAAAAGATTTAAAAAAACAGGGCATCAGCCGGCACGACTTGGGCAAAGAGAAATTTCTTGAAAAAATTTGGGAATGGAAAAAAAAATACGGATATATAATTTTAAACCAGTTCAAAAAACTCGGCGCTTCAATGGACTGGTCGCGAACGCGATTCACAATGGACCCGGATTATCAAGAAACCGTTAAAAACGTTTTTCTCCACTATCACAAAAAAGGCTGGATGTATAAAGCCGAAAGGATAGTAAACTGGTGCAGCCGGTGCGCAACTTCCCTTGCCGACCTTGAACTTGAATACAAAGAAGTTGAATCTTTCCTTTATTACATAAAATATCCGCTTAAAGACGGTTCGGGTTTTGTCACGGTGGCGACAACCAGACCTGAAACAATGCTTGGCGATTCGGCTGTGGCGGTAAACTCAAAAGATGAAAAATACAAATCGCTTGTCGGCAAAACTCTTGTTTTGCCCATAATGGAACGCGAAATTCCGATAGTCGCCGATTTCGCCATAGACGTTTCTTTTGGCACGGGCGCGGTTAAGATTACTCCGGCGCATGATTTTGTAGATGCCGAGATAGGCGAAAGAAATAAATTGGAAATTCACAAAGTCATCGGCCAAAACGGAAGAATGACTTCCGAAGCGGGCGCAATTTTTGATAACTTGAAAATTTCCGAATGCCGCATTAAAGTAATTGAAGAATTGAGAAAATTGAATTTAATTGAAAAAATTGAACCCTATAAACATAATGTCGCCGTTTGCTACCGCTGCGATACCGTTATTGAGCCTTTGCCCAGCTTGCAATGGTTTCTTAAAATGGGCGAATTGGCAAAAATGGCGATTGAAGAAGTTAAATCCGGAAAGATAAAATTCCATCCGCAAAAATGGGAAGGGGTTTATTTAAATTGGCTGGAAAATGTCAGAGACTGGTGCGTTTCAAGACAAATCTGGTGGGGGCATCAAATTCCAGCATGGTATTGCCTTAAAGAAATAGTAGATAAAGGTAAATTATCACGAAATAAAATGGATTCTCTAAAAGATTGGAGAGCCGCTTTGAATTTTATTACAGAGCCAGTATTTATTGGTAATAATCCCCCCGAAATGTGTCCAAAATGCGGTGAAAAAAACCTTATCCAAGACCAAGATGTTTTAGACACGTGGTTTTCTTCGGCGCTTTGGCCGTTCGCCACTCTCGGCTGGTCCTCCTCCGCTGAAGCTACGGCGGATAAACCGGATTCCAAAGATTTCAAAGAATTTTATCCCACCCAAGTTTTATCAACCGCCCGCGACATTATTAATTTATGGGTAACAAGAATGATTTTTTCGGGGGTTGAATTCACAGACAAAAAACCTTTCAGCGACGTAATAATTCACGCCACAATTTTAACCAAAGACGGTAAAAGAATGTCCAAGTCTCTCGGCACAGGCATTGACCCTATGACACTTATTGAAAAATATGGAGCCGACGCCACCCGCTTTGGTTTAATCTGGCAGGCGATGGGCGGGCAAGATATCCACTGGGCGGAAGAACACGTAATGGCGGGGAAAAAATTTTGCAATAAAATCTGGAACGCCTCGCGATTCGTACTGCAACAAATCGCAAATTCAGAATTCAAAATTCAGAATTCAGAATTGCAAATTGCCGATGGCAATTTGTCGGAGGCGGATAAACAAATACTGGAAAAACTTAAGAACATCAAAGAATCAGTTTCTAAACAAATAGATGCTTTCGATTTTGGCCAGGCACTGCACGAATTATACGATTTCTTTTGGCGGGATTTTTGCGATGTCTATATTGAAGAAAATAAAAAACAAAATGACGGAAAGGAAGTTTTATTCTACGTTCTCGCTTCTTCTATTAAACTCCTTCATCCGTTCATGCCGTTTATAACCGAAGAAATTTGGCAGAATCTTCCAATCGAAAATAAAAAGGCGTTAATTATTGAACAATGGTAATACCATACGCATTATTTTTCGCGCTCGGGCTTCTCCCTTCTTTCGCTTGGCTTATTTTTTTCCTTAAAGAAGATGTCCACCCGGAGCCGAAGAAAATGATTTTCAAGGTTTTTCTTTCTGGATTTTTTATAACTTTCATAGTAATCGCCATTCAATTTCTTTTTCAAAATATTTTCAATTTTTATAAAGTAGCGGATAGCAACCCATTTTCGCTTTTTGTTTTCGCTTTAAGCGAAGAAATTTTGAAATTTATAGCTGTTTATTTTGTAGTAAGAAAAAGCAAATTCTTTGACGAACCGGTAGACGCAATGATTTATATGATTGTTGCCGCCCTTGGATTCGCGATGCTTGAAAATCTGGCGATAATGCTAAGCATTATCAAGGTTTCTGAAGCGTTTGGAGTAATCACAATCCGCTTTGTCGGCGCCACATTGCTTCATGCCCTAAGCTCGGCGATAGTCGGCTATTGGTGGGCCAAGGGGCTGTTATCAATTAAACGCGGACTCGCTATGGGCGCGCAAATCGCGAAAGGCATTATCATAGCTACTATCTTGCACACTTTTTTCAATTATCTTATAATGACATCTAAAGATGCCGTAGTTTATCCGGTAATATTCCTAACAATTGTGGCGATGTTTATTTTCTGGGATTTTGAAAAAATTAAAATTAATAAATAATTAATACCATGGACGACGAAACAAAAATATTTTTTGAAAAATTAACTGGCGTGAACGGCAACAGCAAAGATTCCAACATCGAAGAAGACGGAGAAAAAGAAGTTGAAATGGAAGTCGAAAAGCCGGCTCCGAAAAAGAACGGCAGGTTTTCAAAAAAGAAAACCGAGGAAACCGTTGAAGAGCCTGAAATGCTCACCGAAGAAAACCCACTTGACGAGCTTGACGAACTTTTTGATGAAGCCGAAGGTGAACTGGCGATCGATGTTTATAGCGCGCCCGCTTCCCTTGTAATTGAATCCGCCATCGCGGGAGTTAAGCCCGAAGACATAGATATTTTAATAAGCCCTGAATCAATAACAATCCGCGGCAAAAGAGAAAGAATAGACAAAATAAAAACCGAAAACTATATCCACCAGGAATGCTATTGGGGCAGATTTTCTCGCACAATCATTCTTCCGCAAGAAATAGACCCCGACAAATCTCAAGCCAGCATCAAAAACGGAGTCTTGAAAATCACCCTGCCGAAAGCCAACAAAGAAAAAACAAAGAAGATAAAGATAAAGTTTGAATAGGCACGGACCTGCACGGATTTACACAGATGTTAAAAACCCGGCTTTTGCCGGGTTTTTATAATAAGAAACTTTTAAGTTGCCAGCTTTTCGTCTTTTTCAGCGGCTTTTTCTAACTCTCCAATCGCTTTTTCGGATTGTTCTAATCTCAATCTTTCTGTCGCTGCCTTCATTTAAACTTCTTTTTCCGCCAATGTACCATCTTTTTCCGCTTGTATTCTTTCTTTCTCTGTTAAATTAAATTGTCCAAATTTAAATTTTTCCATAAATATTTTTATAAATTAATTATAACGCAACAATCCTTTTAATCGCCTATATTAACTTTATATATTAATATTGTATCACTATTTACTTTATTTGTCAAACTTTTGCGCCTGGGGCGAAACTCTCCGCCAAAAGAAAGCAAACGCGCCTCAAGCGTAGAACTCGTAAATTCCCTTACAACCGTTGAGCTTCACGTCAGTGAAACCAATGTACCGCCTGCAAATACTATTTTTTCAAATTAAAACTATTAGCGATACCGGAAAACACTTCTTGATACCCCATCCAACTGCTCTGGAGAGTATTAAAAGACATTACCCAAACATCGTCTCCTTTTCCCGTGACCACTACCATTAAAATTTTGTAATTTACTCCCTGTTGAGTCAATTCTGCCTCTATCGCGCGAGCGGATCTGCCGTTTATCATTACATCCTGTTCATTGGCAAAAACGACATTTGAAATAGCTTGCGAAAGCTGGTTTTTAACGCTTTGCGAATATTCGCTCAAACTTTTTCCCTGCAACGTATCGTAACTTACGGCCATATAACTTTTAAAATTTATTTTTTGCGCTGCGGGGTCGCTAAGTTGCTCATTGGCGTTAATAGCCATTGCCGAAGCTCCCATCACAGGTTCGGTTTTCCGCCAACCAGCCGGAAGTGTAATCTCAAAATCGTCAGTTACAAGTTTATTTTGCAACTGCTCGGCACTCACCTGGTTATTCACTCCAGATTGATCTGGCAGAACTACGTTATTAACAAAATCGATTGGCGACCTATTTTTTTGGACAAAATAAAAGCCAATCAATGCCGCCACGACGGCAACCACGATAATCAAAATGAATATTGTTATTTTATTCTTCATGGTCTTATTATACAACTATTTAATTTTTATAATACGACCTTATCCCCTATGCTGTTTTCAAATACTTTGTTCCCCCTGCGCCCTACGTTCGCTTTGCTCACTTGTGCGTTTATTTGACGAAATCCGAACCTTTTTTGCCTGCCCGCCAAAGCCCGAAGGGCGACGGAGGGAGCGGAACTGACGGCCCCGCAACTGCGGGGCGCCAAACCGAACGCTCGGGCAGGCCCCA
>Ga0210019_1001147_pt1 | contig 29462 bp, 31 predicted proteins | sample CryGeyCG2114_020_2_FD_183969 | JGI IMG/M metagenome (GOLD analysis project Ga0210019, IMG submission 183969) | Groundwater microbial communities from aquifer - Crystal Geyser CG11_big_fil_rev_8/21/14_0.20 (SPAdes) (version 2) | ecosystem: Environmental > Aquatic > Deep subsurface > Groundwater ...
ATCCCGCTTTAGTTTTAAACCCGAAATACCGACCGAACGCTTGGTGGTACTTTTTGTGGCTACCAACTTATCATTTGAATTATAAACATTAACCTGATACGACCGGATTTTTCCTTGTGGTTTTTTCCAGCTCAGTTTAGCTAGCCACTTGCTGGAAGAGGCATCTCCAAACTGATTTAGCGGATTGTTACCTATTACATCACGCTGCACCTGCCGCGCTACAGTTGCCACCTTAAGCTTAGCAGCCTCAGCTGGAGTCGTTCGCACTGTTTTCTGCGTCACACTATTTTCATCGCCTTGGGTCATCGTGACACTTAACAAGTATGGATGATTAGGAGTCAGGTCCGTAAAAGTGTTGGTGTTTTCCCCGGTCGCCAATGTAGTCACTTGATTGCCAGTTTTTTTATCTAATAAAGTCACCTCGTAAGTTGATCCAGCAGCGATCACTCTTTCAGTGGCAACTCCCCAAACATTACCGTACCAAACCACTGAAATAGCCGTAGCCTGGCTATCTGTCACCACCACTGTTGGCGCGGTTAGGGCCTGTGCTGCTCCTGGAAACGCAAACACAGCCACCCCGATAAACGTGGCCGCCAGCAAACGAATTGTGTTGTAAAAATCTTTCATGGAAGCTATCTACTTACCTTCCATATAGCGCAAAAACCGCTATTTGTCAAGGGCGTAGACGGGAACGAAGCGTTCTAATCTCTGCTGAAAATCAACTGCCGAGTCAGCCCCTGTGCCAATATAAATCCTGGCTGTGACAATTCCGAGCAAGGTAAAAAAGACTAAGACTAACACGGTTAACCGAAACGGTGGTCGCCAACTCTCAACCTTTGCCTCATTTGGTTTTTCCGAGCCTGATTTTGTCTCTGTCAAAACCTCAGTGTCTTTTTTAGCTACCATGATTTATTTTTCTTTAACCTCATGACCGCCCCACTGGTTTCTAAGAGCCGCAATCACCTTGGAAGCAAAGGACTCAGGACGTCTGGTTGCATAACGCTGAGACAGCGCTGTATAAATTGTTGGAATAGAAGTCTTGCTGTCGATAGATGCCTGTAACGTCCACTCACCGGTAGACCCGCCACCAACTTCATCGCTAATTTTTTCAAGTTTAGGATCAGCCGCGAAAGCTTGTTGAGCTAGCTCTAAAACCCAAGACCGCACTACCGAACCGTGATTCCAGTTGTCAGCCACTTGCTCCAAGTTGTAGTCGTAAGGCGAGTTAACTAGCATTTCAAAACCTTCACCGTAAGCCTGCACCATGGCGTACTCCACTCCATTGTGCACCATTTTGACATAGTGACCAGCTCCCCGCGGTCCCACGTGCGCCCAACCACCCGGCATAGCTAAGGCTTCAAAAAATGGTGTAGCTAATTTAATGACCGCTTCGTCGCCGCCAATCATCAAGCAAGCTCCGTTTAAAGCTCCGGTTAATCCCCCGCTGGTTCCCATATCGATATATGACACACCAAGTTTTTCTAGAGCGTCTCCACGACTAATTGAGTTTGTATAATGTGAATTTCCCGCGTCGACGACAACGTCTCCAGCCGAAAGCTCTGGAGTGATTTGCTCCAAGACTGCGTCAACTGGGCTGCCGTGTGGTACCATAATAACTACCACTCTTGGTGACTCTAATTGACGCACCACATCAGCCGCATCGGTTGAACCAACCGCTCCTTTTTTCACCATTTCTTGAACCGGTTCTGGAGAGCGATTTCCCACAACGACGGTATGACCTGCACCAAGTAGACGCTCGACCATGGGTTGCCCCATCTTGCCAAGACCGATAAAACCAAGTTTCATATACTTATTGATTTGTGAATTACAAAAAATATGACCATTTACGACTGCAGTGTACCATTGAGCGAAGACGTTGTCACCTGGCCTGGAGAGCCTAGTTTTAGCCGAAAAGTCCTAAGAGATATAAAAAAAGATGGCGCAGAGGTCCACGAACTTACTCTGAGCGCGCACACTGGAACTCACGTTGACGCTCCTCGTCACTTTATTGCCGGAGCTGTGGGCCTAGACTCTTTTCCGGTGGACGCTTACGTTGGACCGGCCACAGTAATTGATCTGACGGCCGTAGTATTTGCGCCGGACCAACCCAAGGAAATTGAACCGGAACATCTGGCTGAGTACGACCTATCCGGAGTTAGTCGCGTGCTATTTAAAACTGAAAACTCCGTCCGTGATCTGCTTATGCAAAGCGAGTTTGTCACCGACTACGTGTCACTGTCTTTAGCTACTGCCGAACTGTTAGTAAAAAACGGCATTCGCTTAATTGGAGTTGATTATCTCTCAATCGAAAAAAAGGGTAACCCTGGTCACCCAGTACACACAGCCGTACTCGGAGCCGGTATTGTTAATGTAGAAGGTGTCCGCTTAACCGAGGTGCCAGCCGGAGACTACACTGTCGCGGCCTTACCACTAAATCTAGTTAACGCTGACGGTTCTCCAGCTCGTGTCGTTCTCTATCGATAATAAAAAAACAGCCCCCGCTCTGGGGGCTGAATTTTTTTTGTTATTGCATTGCCTTGGTGACCTCTGAATCTGGAGTTAGATTTTCCCAGTACAAAATTTGATCTCGCTGAACCATTAGTAGATTGGTCGGTGAATGCACCTCGGTAGTGCCGAGCTCTATTAAGGACAGTCCGGTATCAGTAGCATCTGAGACGTCGCCCTCTTCATCACCAGACTCGTCAGTTGTAGCTGTATCCGTGTTGTTAGCCTGCAAGTAGTGGACGTTTTCCATTTTTAAAACATCGCTACTAGCTCCCGTAATATTACCAAAGTAGACCTGACCATTGGTTAAGAAAACCGCCTGAGGCACACCAGCGTCTACCTCCAATAAAGTTGACCACTGCTGACCCTCATTATCGCCAGACAGTACCTCTGGTCCAACCAGTGCCACCCAACCGTAAATCAGCACGAACAATACCAGAGCGGTGGCGATAACTCCTAGGCTCATGTCTTTACAATCACAGGTTTTTGAAAAAGATTTTTTAATTGCCATAAAATGAATTATTTTATTGTTTTTTCTTCTTTATAATATATTGAATCATCAGCAGACAGGCCAAACCGAGTGCGACCACTATTCCCAGCGCGCCCAGCCACACCACTAAGCGAATAGCTACTGGCTCATCACCTACTACTAAATTTACTTGAGAGGTCAGATCAGCATATCGATTATGAATAAATGAATAGCCCGAGCCGTCATAATCAATCAGCACATCGACATTCTTCGGACAACCACTTACATCAATTACCTCATGGTTGCTAGAGTAATAATACAACGTCCACAGCAGATCGTCACTCTCAGGACCACCGGCTGCCTCCAAAAATAAAGTATAGTGCCTGTCATTGCCAATGTCTTCGTATCCAGCCGTCAATTCACATCCGCGATAATCAGTCTCTATGTCCTTTTGAATATCATCTACCAAAGCCAGTTCTGGAAAGGCCGGATTGTCACCAAGGCGACCAGGTGCCTGATACCACCAAGTAGTCGGCTGGCCATCTATTAAGACACTGGGTCCAAAGGTTAAAAAATACAAAACTATTTGACTACTCTGATCAATAGTCTCGTAGGTGATATTTCCATCTAAATCGATGCGTGCTTGACTGGCTCCCAAGCCCTGCACAAACCCCTTAACCCTTTCATCAGTTTCAGCTTTAGAAATTTGTTCGCGAACATCAGCCTCATCACCGACAAACAAATTATCCGGTGAATCATCTGTCAATTCAACCTGCTCAAGCAGATTGAAAGAATCTGACTGGCCGTAAAATGAAAAATAATACCTCACCCCTAAAGATCCTACCTGCCAAGTCTCTGGCAAAAATAATCTTACCTCAATATTCTGAAGTCCATCTGGTGAACACTTTTGAAACGAATAAAGCACCGCCTCCCAACCAGTACCGTACCCAGCTTGCTCCAAGGCCGCTAGCTGGCCTGCTAAATTTTCTGTGTACTCATCCTGGGTATACGGAACGTCAGCACACTCGATTGGCTCAATGCCAGACTCCGGGGGCAAGGCAGTGGCTTCAGCCATGCCAAAAGCTGGCCAAGCTAATGACGCTACAAATAAACAAAAAATCACACCAGCTAATCTCCTCATATGCCGATCAGGATATCATGATGCTGATTCTTATTCAATCAAAAACCCGCTCCGACACGGAAGGATACAGTGCTCACCACCCAGTAGACACTCTATCCCCCCACCTCGAGGCGGGTTAGATGAATTTTCTTATGCCGTCACTTCAATTACTTCTTCTAATTGAATATCGTCGGTCAGAGATTTTTCACCAACTTGATCACTACTGGATTCAGCGGACATACCAGCGGCCGTTAACGCTACAACTTCTGTTCGATAGCGTTTGTCACCAGCCTCAGTCTGCCAACTACGAGTTGTCAACTTGCCCTCAATATATATCCGGTCACCCTTGTGGAAAGTCGCCGCTATTTTTTCAGCTAGCGCGCGCCAAGCCACCACCGTATGAAAGTCCACTCCGCTCTTCCATTCGCCAGCAGCGTCCTTCCAACTATAGTTAGTGGCCAAACCAAGTCTGACTAAATCTCCTCCCGTGGTTTGCTTAACTTCAGGATCGGCCGTTAGTTGACCAATCATTGTTACTCGATTCAAATTTCTCATACTCTTTAATTATTTGATAAACGGTGGTGACCTCCTCCGTATACAACTGAATACGGGAGCGGGTTAACCGTTTACCACGGGAAGACTGAATTAGGAATTTTGATGGACACTCCTCTCCCCTGCGTGGGCAATGTCTTCCCGCTCGTAAATTGTCAACAGAGCAAGCGTGCTGATATCGAACCGGGTCTAGCCTGCAGACCAGTCGGCTCGAGATCACACACGTTTCCGGCTGAAGAGAAATAAAGACGCCGCCGGGGGTCCGGGACGTCTTTATTCCGCTGTAATTATATCCTGCCCTCTCACCTGGTCAACGACTTGATCCCCCCTTTTTCCCCCGACGGCTGACGGCTTGGAAACCGCCACCGGCCATTCTCACTTACCCGCCGACGTGTCCGAATTAGGAGCTTTCAGATCTTTAAAATCAGGATCCTCGACCGCCATTGTAGTTAGAAGGTCGCGCAGAAAATCTGCCTTGTTCATTTTTTTCTGCTGGCTTATCCACTTTAAATACCGATCCACTTTTGGCGTTAGCCGCACTGTGTATTTAATAGACGGGATGTCGTCATATTCTAACTGGTCTGGATCCTGCCTGATCAAAAAATCTGTCAGCGACCGAATCAAAGTAGCTCCCGTGTAAGAAAAAGTTTTAATGGGTCGCGGGGCCGGACGTCTTTTAACATAAGAAATTAACTCTTGCGGCGTTTGGTTTTTGGCGTACAAACATAAGGTCGGTTTGTTCGTTAACATGGCTTGAGCCAATACAAAGTATATTTCCTGAGTTGGGTTTGTAACCTCAAGAATCAAGGCGTCAACTTGGTCTAAGAAAAAATTTACTCCTTCTGGCATAGTATCGCGAGTCATTACTTCCTCATGAGTTAACACTTCCAAACCAGCTCGCTTACACAAGCGCTCTAAACGCCCTTGAGTTTTATTGTCATGTAAATAAATACGCATAAGCTACTGAGCAATCCGCTTAGGTTGCTCTGCTTGCAATCTAGCGACCAAGTCCGCCTCTGCACAATCATTGCCCAGCAGCCAAACAAATAGCGCCGCAGCCTCTCCTGGGGTCCGCTCGGTAATTTCCGTCAGTTGACCCTTTCTATATAAATAGGCCACCTGCTCTGCTAATAGCAGAACCGGCACTTCTGGCAACTCTTTAGTGATAGACAACTTAAGATGCTCGCCTCCGTCTATTACAAGCCCCTTGGTCTGCGGACCCGCTCCTCGCGGGGGCCAAACAAAATTATCCTGCGCCACTGGATTAATCCTGACATTTAAATAATAAACATCAGAGCAAATCGACAAATCTAAATTTGGCTTGGTAATCTCGCGGTTCTTGGTGTCCTTCTCCATCACCAAGCCAAAATCAATTCTAGCCACCGTCGCACCCGGGCGCGGGTAATATACATCGACCTCGCCTTCTTCCTGAATTATTACATCAGAGGCTAAAGCCAGCATTGAACCCATCACAACACCGACCCCTACCAAGTCAGCCGCCGCCGAACTGATAGCATTTATTAAGTTGGCCTTTAACCCAATGTCGGAATATTCACCAACCTCACTAACTCCTCCTGGAGTTGGCGAGGTGGTACACACCACTGGCTTTCCAACCTCGCCTAATATTATTTCTAAAAGATTCGCGTCATATAAAAAAGCTCCCGGTGCAAAGGACACTACAAAACCATCAAAGTCATCCCATAATTTTTCAATTTGCTTAGCCGCTGCCAGAGCATGTTCAACTTGTCCAAGTTTTGGATTTCCTGCCACTAGCACTGGCGCTGCCTCGGCGATCATTTGCATCTCAAAAAATGACTGACACCAATCGGTGTACTGACGCTTGGTGGTAAATGGAGCCGCCCTCCCCCCAGCGTACAACACCGCAATATTTTTACGGTCAATTGCCTTGGTCGATTTTATTTTTAACTTGGACTTTGGCACCTGAGTAATGTGAAATAATTTTCACTGCCCGAGCCCTCTCTACAAACAAGAAAAGCCCGACGATTAGCACACCAAAGGGCGGCCGATCGATACGGGACGTCATTAAATAAACTATCACAGGTCTAGTTTATATGCAATTTAAAAAATTAATTCACACTCAATTAAAAAATTTTAAGACTTGCAATTTTCACTAATATGTGTTATTATAATGACAATATGCGTCGCCAACGTGAACTACCACAACCACAAAGAGTCCCGGCTGTCGACATGATCGGATCATTAGAGCCAGATGAGCCAAAGCGCTATGGCGAACTTCGTCCAGAGGCTGTTGATATGATGGCTGAAATATATAAAACAACCCCAAAAGATACCGCTTCATTCCTAGCCCAATTGCATCTTATAGATCCAAAACTTGCTGAACGATATCCTGCTACACCTGAAATAAAACATTATCTTGAGCGCGTTTACAAAAGGCGTCTTGAGTGGGCTTCTCCTGAAGATAAAACGGCCACAGTTTCTTGTGAGCCAATGGTATACATAAAACTTCTCTTTCCAGACTACAAAATTGATCCAGAACATCAACAAAAAGCTTGGGATATGCTCGTGAATGAAATACTGGAAGCAACGACACGTCATGGTTCAACATTTGACTCAACGTCTCAAGCGACACGCGCCTTAGATCTGCTACTAATCGACCCAAGCAGGCGGCAAGACATACCGCTGGATCCAACTCATATTGAAAGCATTAAACAGAGCACTCATCGCACCTCCGCTAATGGGGTCGTTCCATGTGCCACATAGCTAGCCCTAACTGATTCAAAATATCGTTCAGCAATGAAGAACGATCCGACTGTTCTTGAGCTACTTAGAAGAGACGAGGAAGTAGCTTGGCAAAGAGTTCAAGTCGCAGATAATTTAAAAAAGTCCTCTCGCTTGGCTGATTACTGTAAAGCTGTCGCCGCTATCTCTCTCATAAAAGCCAAATCAGTTGAATTCACCGAAGATGGGAGGATTGTTATCGTTCACGCAGATGAACCTGACAGCACTCTGAGCAGCGCTGACCTTCCCCCAAGGCCTCGAGTATAAATTGTATAAGAAACTTAGAATCGAAACATTTATGCGTCGTAGACACGAACCACAACCACAAAGAGTCCGAGCTGTCGACATGATAGGATCATTGGAGCCAGAACAGATCAAACGCTATGGCGAGCTTCGTCCAGAGGCTGTTGATCTGATGGCTGAAATATATGCTAACAACCCAAGCCGTGCAGCTAATTTTCTAGCTCCTCTACACCTGATAGATCCAGAGCTCGCCGTCAAGCTTCCGGCTACCGTAGAGATAATAAACCGACTTGAGGGGGAATACCTTCAAAGGGTCGAGTCTTCCACTCCAGACAACGACACCGCCGTCTTTGCCGGGCGATCCATGTCAGACCTTGTAATCCTTTCAACAGAGAATACTATTATTCCGGAATATAAAGATAAGGCCTGGGATGCAATTTACAAAGATATAGAGAGAACAACAAGCGAATCCGGTGTTAAATCCTCACCAACCCACCAAGCCAAAAATGCCTATGAAATGCTTTTGATTGACCCGAGTAAAAAAAGTGACATACCCATAAATGAAGACCATGCCGCAGCCATGAAAGCGGCCCTGCATAAAGAAGGTACAAATGAACAATTTATTTTTGCTCCTGTGATGTGGCTTGCTCTAACCGAGCCCGCGTATCGAGATGAACTAAAAAAAGATGAACTAGTGCTTAAAAATTTAAGAGATCATGCCGAAACAGCCTGGGCTAAAGTTCAAGCAGAAGATAGTTTAAATCAGAGTTACCGGCTCGCTCATTACTGTCGAATCATCGCCGCTATCGCCCTCATAAAAGCTGAATCAGTTGAGTTAACAGCATCAGGTCAGCTGGTGGTTAGCTACGGCCAAGCTGAATCTTACCAAACGGAAACTGCACCTCAACTACCAAGCCGATCTAGTATCTAGTCACCCGCTTTGCTAGAAAGCTAAATAAACAACTTTTCACTAGCGAAGCTTATATCCAGATTTGACATTTTTTCAAACTCCACTTATAATCCGACCAATATGAACTTCCAACAGGCACAATCTGTTCATCATCATACTTCCACGACTCGCTCGAGGAAGTAGATTTGCCTATTGATTAAACTCAACCGGCGCTCCTCGAACGAGGAGCGTTTTTTATTTATACACAAAATTATCATCCTATGAATATTCAAGCACAAACAAAAAAATTAAATGATCTTCTTTTTATCGGAGCGGTCCATGGAGATGAGTCAATCGGTGTTGACATTCTAAAGACAATAGCTAAAACCAGGAATGATTTTGATTGGATCATTGGAAGCCCGCCTGCCTTACAGCTTAATCAAAGAGAGTTTGGAGGAGATCTAAACCGGTCAGCACCGGGTGATATAACATCAAATGACTATGCAAAAAAAAGAGCAGCTGAACTCATCACGCTTTCAAAAAAATTCCGTTACACAATTGACCTGCATGGCAGCACTCAAGCGGTGGGTATATTTATAATCATAACTAAACTCACAGCTCAAAACTTACGCCTTGCCACAATGCTTGACGTTACTCGAATTGTGCTTTGGCCAGCTCTCTCGTCAGAGATGACAGGACCACTCAGTGAATATTTTCCTTGCGGAGTAGAAATTGAGTGCGGCAAAAAAGATAATCCCGCCATACAAAAAGATCTTCAAAAAATACTTGAAACATTTATGAACAAGCTTGAGGAAAAGGAAACACTTGACTGGAAATCTGCATTACAAAAACGAAAATTATATAAACAAATTGGCCCCATTATGCATCATGAAATCACATCGCCTAAAGTTTTGACCGAATTTAAATCTACAACGATCTCTGGCAAAACTATCTCACCTGTATTTATAGGCAGTTACACGTATAGCAATATTGCTGCCTATGCATTGGAATCAATCACACCTCAAGAAGCCTTAACTCTCTGTATATGAAAACCATTTCACCAAAATTCATCAAACCTGGCATGGAGATCCGGGTTCTAGCTCTCTCTGAAAGTCTGTCAGTCGTACCTAAGGAAACCCGCGATCGAGCCAAGACTCGCTTGGAAAAACTTGGGTACAAAGTTACTTTCGGAAAAAATGCCATGAAGTCAGATATCTTTCGTTCATCATCCATGCCAGATAGACTTTTAGATTTTGAAGCTGCCTTAGCTGACCCACAAGTTGGAATGATCCTAGCCGCTACTGGCGGCTACAACGTGAACGAGCTGCTCCCCTATCTTGATTACGCGAACATCCGCCGTGCCCGTAAACTAATCTGTGGCTACTCCGACATCACAGCTCTACTAAATGCCGTCTACGCCAAGTCTGGCCTCATCACATATCTAGGTCCATGTTTTTCAACCTTGGGCATGAAACTTGGAGCTGAATATACTCTAGATTCCTTTGCCGCCCAGCTCAAATCTAATGTTACTGGGCAAGTCCCTCAGTCAAAAAGCTGGAGCGATGACGACTGGCAAACAGATCAAAACCAGCGGCGTTTTCTAAAAAACTCTGGCCCAATTACTTTGCAAACCGGATCAGCTGAAGGAGTTTTAATTGGCGGTAACCTCTGCACTCTAAATCTACTGCAAGGCACTGATTATTTACCAGCCTTAAAAAATTCTATCCTGTTTATTGAAGATGACGATCTAGTTGGTAAGTGGTTTGGCCAGGAATTTAGTCGCAACTTTGAATCACTCTTGCAACAAGCAGGCGCAAATCAAATTTCCGGAGTCGTGTTTGGACGTTTTCAAAAGGGCGCGAAAATTACAACTAAAAAACTTCAAGCGATTATAAAAAATAAACCACTACTGAAAGGACTACCTATCTTGGCTGGAGTTGACTTTGGCCACACCACTCCTCAATTCACTCTTCCCATTGGCGGGCTAGTTAGAATCGAAGTTAGGGAAGCTAAACAAACCATCACTCTAATTGAATAATCAAAATGATTCCAACACCCAGCTTCTGGGTAGAGGTTCCGAGATAATAAACTTATCACGGAACCCCTTGTCAGAAGCGCTTCAACGCTAAACCACAAGGATGTCCCTCACAAACTTCAACGACTGCACACGCAGCCAGGAGACGCTCATGCGTACCTACCAGACCAATCCCCTCCGTCGAGTCGCTCTCGAGCTCGGCTTGATCGAGCGGGGTGAGCGCAACCTCGACTCGCTGCCGGTCGCTGCCTACCAGGCCATCTGCGGAGAGCTGATGAACCGCGACTGTCGAACCGGCACGCACGGCTCGCGTCGGTTCAGCCACGACGGTGCGGCCTTGGTCGCCCGGGCTCTACTGACCAACGCTCCGCTGCAGGCGATCACCTTCATCTGCGTGAGCGATCACGTCGGGTCGGTGCGCTACACCAAGCAGAACGGCAACTTCCAGCTGACCGCGGGCGAGGTGGAGATGTTCACTCGTGCCGAACGTCTGCGGGAAATCTGCCGGCAGCACGGCGTGGCTCTCCAGTGGCGCCTGATGCTGGCCGACGCCTGGGGCAGCGAGATCTTCAACGATCGCGTACTGCCCGGAGCGCTCGACGCCTACTGCACCATGATGACCTCGGAGTGCGCTCGACGCGGTCTCAGCTCCCTGCGCTGGACCACCTTCATGAGCGACAACCAGACGCTCTACGAAGCGGCCATGCTCGAGGCCGACGCCCTCACCACCGACCACATGGTCGACTGGGAAGCCAACATCGGTGAGATCGCGCACGACAAGATCGCCGACAAGTCTCGAGCGCGCGACAAGGCACGCGACCACATCAAGATGCGCGCTGCCGAAGGTCGCGTGCTGGTGCAGGCCCTGGGAGCCATGCTGGTGTTGTCAACGGAGAGCCGCTCGCTCCAGCGCTACGACAACTCGCTGGTTCCGCGCAGTGACTACCCTGGACATGACTACATGCCCAAGTACCCGCACCAGTTGAAGTGAGTAATAAAGGTGTCGCAAAACACAACATTGCGACACCTTCTTTTTTTTGTCATAACAACTACTAATAGTGTTCAAATAGTGTTCAATAAGTGCTAATATTAGCAAATTTTAAGCTTGTTGACTTGAAAAGTATGATGAGGTGTGATAGTATCTTGTCACTTCTAGGGGTGGTTATAAACCCCTAAAACGAACCTAAACACCCTGAAATCTCCTGGAGGAGACCGTGACAAAGCTCATTCTGTTCGATATCGACGGCAGCCTCACCCGTGGTGGTGGGCGTCGTCACGAGCCGCACGCTCCCCCGGAGGAGCTCGCGGAGGCCCTGCGCGCTGCTAGCGCCCACCAAACGGTAGTCCTGGTCACCGGCCAGCCCACCAGCGTTGCCGTGCACATGCGGCAGATGCTGGGCGGACTGAACGGAGCGCCAGTGGCTCCCGAGTTCGGATCGCTGCTGGTGGACAAGCGCGGACACAAGTCCATGCTGCTGACGCCGGCTGAGGTGGCCGCCTTCAAGGGCATGCACATCGTGCTGGCCAACGCCTTCGAGGAGCTCGGAGGCGAACTGGACACGCGCGAGTCGCACCTCGGCATAAACGCCTTCTGGCAGAAGGCTGATGACTTCCACGCGGCCAAGGCCGAGTGGGAGCGCCGGATTCGGACTGACCAAGTCCTCAATCATGCCTTCATCAACGGCGGGGCCCCAACCTGCCGCCACATGTGGCACCCAGAGGACCTCAGCGCCAACTTCCTGCCTGCCGCCACCGGCAAGCAGGTCGCGGCCGCCTGGGCCCGGAAGAACGGACAGATCCGCGTAGCCGGAGGCGACACCGCTTCCGACGTTCCGCTGCTCGAGGCTGCTGACTTCCCCCTCGCCCTTCACGACGAAGGAGACGAGGTCCACCCGGACCTCGCCGACATCGTCGAAACGAAGGGCCGGGGCTACGTCGCGCCCGAGCACGAAAACCACGGTCACGGTGCCCTCGCCGGCTTGCGCCTCGCCGCAGCCGCTGGGTACATCCGGCTCTAGGTTCAAGGTAGGTAGACGCCCTCGGTCTCCCTACCTTCATTTTTTTTACAGAGACTGATAAACTATCTAAACTATGAGCCAACACAATTGGGGCACACGCGTGTCTGACAATACAACCTACCAAGGCCTGCGCGCACTGGTGATGGAAAATGAATTAATCCGGATTACTGTACTACTAGACAAAGGTACAGACATTGTTGAATTTCTCCATAAGCCTACTGACACCGACCTGATGTGGAAATCTCCAATCAACTGGAAATCAAATGCCAATTTTTTACAAACTACCCAATCTCCGATTACCGGCTTCATGGATTATTATGGAGGAGGCTGGCAAGAGTGCTTTCCTAGCGGTGGACCACAAACTGAGTACGCTGGCACAGAAATAGGCCTACACGGTGAAGTTTGCTTGATTCCTTGGCAGTGCGTCATAGTTAAAGATACACCAGAGGAGATTCAAGTACGCTGTTCTGTACGCACCTATCGTACTCCATTTTTAGTTGAAAAAACCTTTACTCTAAAAACTGGCGATTCCCGTCTATATATTCACGAAAAAATCACCAACGAAGGCAAAGAGGATCTACCATACATGTGGGGCCACCACCCAGCCTTTGGTGAGTCCATTATTGATGAATCCTGCCGCGTTGATGTACCAGCTAAAACCGCTACTACTCATTCCACTATTCAAGATGCCAAAAACTCACAGTTTGCAGCTAGCACCACTGGCACCTGGCCAATGCTGAAGAATATTCACGGTGAAACCATCGACAACTCAATTGTGCCGCCTCGTAGCAATAAAACACACGACCTGTTATTTTTATCCGAACTCACCGCTGGTTGGTTTGCCTTAACTAATCAGAAAAAAAATATTGGGGTTGGCTTTGTGTGGGACCTTGAACAGTTTCCCTATGTTTGGTTTTGGCAGGTTTACGGAGGCGGTAGTGGTTACCCCTGGTATGGACGCACTTACAACTTAGCACTGGAGCCGTGGACCAGTATGCCAAACGACGGTGTTCAAGAGGCGGTAAAAAATGGCACTGCCAAAGAACTCAAAGCGGGAGAGACAGTTGAAACAGACCTAGTAGTAGTCATCTATACCGACAAAACTCAAATATCTAACATTGATCGACAAGGCAACGTAACCTAACTTACCTGATATGAAGCAAATGAAAACATCTAAACTATCCATTGTCTGCTACGGCGAACTAGTCATTGATTTTTTTGGTACACTAGTAGATGGATTTTCTCCAAAATTTGGTGGTGCTCCTGGCAACACCGCCGTTGGCCTAGCCAAGCTTGGGCAAAAAAACTTACGTTTTGTCGGCAAGGTTGGTAAAGATTTTTTTGGAGATTTTTTAGACAACACTTTGCAGTCATATGGAATTGAAACAGAAGATTTGTTGCATGATCCAAAAAATAAAACTACGCTGGCTTTTGTCGCTAGAGGCAAGAACGGCGCCCGTGACTTTTCTTTTTATCCTGGGGCGCATGATCAAATTAAACCAACAGAGGTCCGCAGCATCTCCTTTAAAGATGCTAGGATTCTTCAATTTGGCTCACTAACTCAAACCAATCTTGATAGCCAAAAGGCCACGGCTTATTTACTAGCTAAGGCTCGTAAGGAAAAAGCCTATATTTCGTATGACCCTAATGTGCGGTTGCCACTCTGGGAAAGTCCAGCTCTACTAAAGAAAACAGTTCTAGCCACTATCCCAGCCGTTGATATGTTAAAAGTTAATGAAGAAGAGTTGGTATTTTTTACCGGAACAAAAAGCCCAAAACTAGGTGCCAAAAAACTTTGGAAGAAAAATCTTCAACTACTACTTATCACCTTAGGCGATAAGGGCGCCTACTGGAAAACACCCACTGGCGAAGGCATTATTCCAACCATGCGAATTAAACCCATCGACACTACCGGAGCTGGAGACGCCTTTAATGCCGGACTACTATCTCGTTTACATCCACACGTGAATAATGGAGTCCTTGAATTAGACAACGAAAAAATCAAGGTTGCTGTCAGCTTTGCTAACCACGTAGCCTCTCTCTCAACCCTTAAACGTGGCGCTATCGAGGCCCTGCCAACCGTTCAAGACGTGGCTTACCTAAACGACTAGACGATTGTTCGCTAAACTATAAATAACGTTACTACCACTTGACAAATCAGTGGTAATTGAGTATTGTGGCAAGTCGCATTTGCGACAAAATCACCTTTTTGTGATCCCCATGAACACGGTGCTAAACTGATTCCAACAATCAAGAGAGTAGACCTCTCTATCTTTTGATTGTCGGCGGCAGTTCGCCCCGATGTACCTTTAACAAAGACCTGCCCAGGAGGGCAACATGGCTAGCAAGAAGAGCCTTTCCGCCCGCCGAAGGCGGCAAAATGAAAGGGATCTCGAGCAGGATTGGGAAGAGTTCGTGACCGAACTGCTTGAGGAAATCGGCCCTTCCACGCGGGCCTGGGCTCACGCCCACACTGTCGTATCACGGTACGTGGACAACCTCAGGGATGAGTCCAGTAAAGCCATCGTGGAACAAGAGGCTGCCGTACGTGAAGCCTGCAAGAAGTGGGGTGAGGACCTGACCTCACTCGACGGAGCCTTCTTCCTCCACATGGAGGTAGCTAGGACGATGTGGGGACCTCTCCTCATCGGCTTCATCGACTGGATCTGGGCAACGATCCGTCATGATGAAGTTCCGCTGTTCCTCTTGAGGGACGCGGGGCCAATGCTCTACCTGACCCAGCAGCCACTCTGGCAGCACGATCGCTCCACCCGGGGCGTCTGGCTGTCACGAAAACTGCTCGGTGTCCAAGACATCTGGACGGGTCAGTATACCGGCAAGCCTGACCTCGGAAAGCTGAAGAGGTACCTGGGTCAGTCTGGGCTAGACCGCCCCAATGTCGTCCTAGTCGACACGGGCAAGTACGGGTCGCTCCTCAAGCGCCTCGAACAATCCCCCTTCGACTGGACACCGCAATCACGGTTCCTGGTCAGTGGCAATCCTCACGTCCCCGGGTGGCTCAACCATCTGGACGTTCCTGTGGAGCTGCGAAACTTGGTGCTTGATTCGATTGAACTCTTCTTCGTGAAGAGATATCGGTCAGTCGAGGACCTTGACCCCAGCACCCTGCGGCAAAGGATGCCCCGCCCACTTCAAGTCAGAAGCGGGCGCATCAGCCAGGAACTATACGCGGCTAACGGACTTGGCCTGGAACTGGCGGAGCGTCGTAGGCCCATTCGGCACCGCAAAGAAATCCTGGATTGCGAAAGCGACCAGGGCTTCCGCGGTATCGAGCGGGTCTTGGGTGAGATCGAGACCGCTGCCATCAAGGCAGCCGATCGCTGGACGGGAGTAATTCCCGCAGCGCTACCTGTCTCACAAGACCCAACGACATTTATGCTGGGATGGCCCACGCGGCTAGTGGGTATTAACCCCCAGCACCTGCTGCCTGGCGGGTACCGGTCAAACCGACGGACGGTGTCGTAGTACCTGGAAGATCTCTTCGGAGTTCAACCTGGTGCTACGACCCGTCTGTCACCCCTTTTTTTGAAGTGAAGGGATGAGGTGACACGCTCACCTACTCCCAAGCACATCGAAAAAATCTACATCCTACAAAGGAGGTGGCCCATGGCCATCGACCCCGAATTCTACAAGGGCATCAAGTCCCTCGTCCTGCTCGACCTGGATGACACCGTCCTGGATCCCACCAAGCAGTGTAGCCCGAGGCTCGTCCCCTCTCTCCAGCTGGCACGAGCCAACGGGCACCTGCTGGGCTGGGCATCGAGCACCAGTGACAAGGGGCTGCTCAACTGGGAGTCCCTCCTGGGCTTCCCCCGCGGGTTGCTCACGGTGCGTCTCTCCGAGGACGGGGTTCGGATCACCGGACCGCCTGGCATGTTACCCGACAACGGCAACAGCAGCAGGAGCAACCTCGTGCTGCTCTCAGACCTGGATCGCTGCCGAACGCAGGTAGCTGCCTTGCGCAGCGCCGTTCAGAGCGCTGCCGGTCGGGCACGGTGGGCATACTCGGAACAACATCCGAGTACCTGGGCGATGCGAGCCGGGCCACAAGGACCCGGGCACCCGGCTATCGTGGTGGTCGATGTCACGAGAGTGGCCTCGTTCACCTGCGAAGTCAGGGCCATCGATCCAACCAACGGCAGCCTGTCGACGAATCGTGACCTCACCAAGCTCGCAGAGGGCTGGGTGCGTGATGCCGCCAACAGGATTGGAGTTCCAACCAAACTGCTGGAAAGCGGTCATGGTTGGATTGACCTGCCTCACCCGACGGCACGAAAGGAAGTGGCCATGCTCGCCCTCCGCGATCTGGTCCCACCTCACGTCGGTCTCACACTCGTCGGCAACGGCGTCAATGACGTCGTTCGCATGGACGGGGTCAAGTTGGTGGCCGTTCAGAATGCAGCAGCTAAGCTCAAGGCGGCGGCTCACTTGGTTACTCGAGCGTCGTTTTCGGACGGCGTTATCGAGTACCTCGAGTCGCTCTCTTGAGCCGCCCAGATACAGGTGTTGGACGATTGGCATCCCCAATTGTCCGCACCATGCATCTGGGCCTCTTTTTTTATCTAAACCGGTTGACTTTTAGCTATCCACCTGGCATAATACTGCCAATCATAAATTCATGAAAATCATAGCAGACATCTTTGGCACCGCTAAGCCGGTCATTGGCATGGTGCATTTACAACCAAGCGTTGGCTATCCAGGGCATCCGGGCATGGATAACTATATTGCCCACGCGGTTAAGACAGCCAAGTCTCTGGTTAAAGGCGGAGTGCATGGTATTTTAGTTGAAAACGAATTTGATAGACCCCATTCAATAACAGTTTCACCCGAAGTCGAGGCTTGTATTTTAGAGGTGACAAAAGCCATTTCTTCGGCGGTGTCGGTTCCTGTCGGTGTTGACGTTCTGTTAAACGACTGGCGAGCCTCTTTAAATATCGCAAAAACTGCCGGATGCGCCTTCGTTAGAATTGATGTCTTTGTAGACCACGTCACTTGTAAGTGGGGAGAGATTGAGCCAGAGGCAGATAAGATTATAGAATATAGGGAGCAAATTGGAGCAGAAAATATTGCTCTATTCACAGACATTCAAGTCAAGCACAAACGCATGTTAAATCCAGAAAAACTTCTTACTCAATCTGCCGACGAGGCCAGAGCGGCAGGAGCTGATGCTGTTATAGTAACGGGCGCCTGGACAGGAGAAGAAACCCCTATTGAAAATGTTAAATTAGTACAAAAACACCTTCCTGGTTTTCCGGTTATGATTGGTGCTGGAATTACACTTGATAACATTCACGAGCAATTCTCCGTAGCTGACGGAGCGATTGTTGGAACTTCTCTAAAAAACGACGACGGTGAAGTTGATCGTGAAAAAGTTTCTGCCTTACTCGAAGCCATCTCTGATCTATGATTGTATCAGTTGGAGACACCAGCATAGATCACTACATCACTACCGGCGAAAAACATGTCGGTGGAATCGCTACTAATTTTGCGGTTCACGGCACCAGATTAGGCGCCGATGTGGTACTGATTACAGCCATTGGCAATGATGACGATGCTCAGTTTTTTCTAAAACAGATGAAGATTGAAGGTGTCGACACTTCTCACGTCAAACATCTTCCAGGACAAACCTCAGAGCAAAAAATTAGACTGGTCGGAAAAGAAAGAAATTTTTGCGGATTCTTTGCTGGCGTTCTAAATGACATGACCATTGATGATAATGATCTAACCATCATGCGCCAAGCCGAAGCTGTGGTCGTACCCCTGACAGATGGTCTTAAGCATATTTTTGAACAGGTCATTCGAGCTGACCTTGGCAGTAAGCCCTTGAAAATTGCAGATTTTTCACGAGACGCGGACATAGAGGGCTTTGGCCATGGCGATGTCGCGGCTATGGTATTTCACTACCTGGAACATGCCGACATTGCCTTTATTGGAGGAGATGAGTCTATTCTTGAAACTGTCCAAGCCATGGCCGAGGCTAACCCAGAAAAAATACTGATAATCACACTTGGTCCCAAGGGTTCTCTTGCTTTCCACAACGAAAAAACCTACAAACAAAAAGCTTTTTGGATTAAAAACGTTGTTGACACCACCGGCTGTGGCGATGCTTTTCGATCAGGTTTCACAACCAAATATCTTGAAACAAAAAATATCGCTGAGGCCATGGAACACGGCGCTCGCCTGGCAGCAGACGCCGCAACTCATTTTGGCGCTTTTTAATTACTCGCCAGCGATGCCAGAATAGATAGCAAAACTGTCTCTGATTTTAAATCGGTATTAGCGTGATACCTCAGCAGCGCTCGAACGAATTGGTCAACCTCTTCCCACTCCACTCGGCTAAGTTGTAGGCGAGCCGCCCCATGGTAACGCTCGCTTAACATATAACGTAAAACTTTAATCGCCTCGTCCGATAAAGTTGCTGCCTCATCCTCAGTTCGACATGATGCACATTCTACATTCCACATTTTAAAAGAAAATCGACTACTCTCATTTTCCAAAGCTGCCCTAATTGGTTGATGACATTGATGACACATAAACAGCTCAATGTGATAACCCAGTAATCCAAATAATTGCAAAATCGCCGCGTAGGCCGATAGCGCATTTGGCTGATCAGTGTCATTGAGCCAAGATAAAAAATCATGAACAAAATCGAACAGCTCAGGGTCTGGCTCGCGCTCTTCAGTAAACCTGTCCACCACCTCAACAAAGAAGCTGGCTAGAGTATTGTGAAGTAAGGATTGACGTAGCCTAGCGTGTGCCGTAATGGTATTTGAACCAGCGATGATATCAATCGTCTTCGAATTTGCAATGAACAAATCTGTATATAAAAAAGGCTCAATGTGACCAGCAAGTTTAGCAGTGGCTTTTTTTGCACTTATTGCCCGCATTGTCAGTTTGCCATAATCACGCGTAAACAAACGCACCATCCGATCCTTTTCACGATAGTCCCATCGACGTAAAATAATACCTTCAGTTTTATATGTGGCCGCCATACCTTTATTCTACCACGAACCAAGGGCCTGAGCTTAACCCAACAAAAGACCTAGAATGACAGTGTCACTTTCTGTCCTTCGACCTTAAATGAGCGCTCCTGCTCGTCATCTACCACTGCCATTGATTCTGCCAGAACACTACGCTGATACTCTTCACCATGCACACTCAAGGCTTGCGCGACTAGCTCACTGCTAGTCTGTAATTTAATGGAAATCAGGTCGTTTATGGTCAAGCCGGCTTTTTTACGCAACATATTTGTATTACGAACCAACTCGCGCAAAACCCCCTCCAATTTAAGCTCTTCACTAATTTCTGTATCAATTGCCACTACCTCGGCCGACAATACTTGCCTAACGTTTAGTTCTTCTTTAATTATTTGCTGAAACGGGTCAGTCAGTTCAGACGTAATCGAAACTGACTGCAGTGGTTGTCTGACTTTTATTCCAGCCTCAGCTCTCAAAGCTAAGGCTTGTTCAATAATCGTTCTCACTGACTGCATTGTCTCAGCCACCTCAGAGTTCTTAAAAGATTCCGCACCAGTCGGCCAGTCACAATGATGCACCGATACTGGATCGCTATCCAACTTTAATTCCTGAAAAACTTTTTCCGTAATAAAAGGAGTTACCGGTGCTGCTAATTTTACAAACGTAAGTAATACAGTTTTAAGAGTTCTTAGGGCCATCAGACGATCAGCCGCATCTTCGCCTTTAAATCTATCTCGGCATCGACGCACATACCAAGTAGATAACTCTTGCACAAAATCTTGCAAAGGAATGGAAGCCTGGCGCAATAAGTATTTGTTATACCCTTCTGTCACTTCATTAGCAGTCTCTCCCAGTCTATCAAGAATCCACTGATCCAAAACATGAACAACTTCTCCACTGTCAGTGATCGGCAATATTTCAGTCGTCTCTTTTTCAGCAAACATCTGATAAAAGGTGAAAACATTCCAAAAAGTATTTATATACTTTCTTTGCACCTCATCTACATCTTGCTCAGTAAAATTGAGGTTGTTGGATTCCATCGCTGGCGAAATTGCCAAATAGTAACGCAAGGCATCGGCGCCATACTTATCTATTACCGTCATCGGGTCAGGATAATTTTTTAGCCGCTTGCTCATCTTTTTGCCATCCTCAGCCAACACGGTTCCATTAACGATGCAATTTTGAAAGGCCGGGGTAGTTCCGTCTGGCAAAGCTATGGCAGGATTGTCACCGGTTGTTAAAGCTGTTGCCAATACATGCAATGTATAAAACCAACCTCGAGTTTGATCTTGTCCTTCTGCAATATAATTAGCTGGGAAACCTTGTGTAAAATTGTCAGCGTTCTCAAACGGGTAATGTTTTTGCGCATACGGCATTGACCCTGATTCAAACCAACAATCTAAAACATCTGGGATCCTTCGATAAGTTTTACCGTCCTTTTGGATTTCAATAGTATCAACGATGTGCTTGTGCAAATCAGTCACGGCTTTTCCAGACAACTCTTCTAACTCAGCCCGACTTCCAACACACAAAATGTCTCCATCCTCCGACTGCCAAATAGGTAGTGGAGTTCCCCAGAATCGACTACGAGAAATTGCCCAGTCTCGGGCATTCTCAAGCCAGATGCCAAATCGACCGTCCTTAACATTGCTTGGAACCCAATTTATTTTTTGATTGTTTTTTAACAAATCTTCTTTCATCTCTTCAACCTTCACAAACCAACTAGTGGTCGCGTAGTTTAATAGCGGAGTGTCGCAGCGCCAGCAATGTGGGTAGCTATGACGATATAATTCAGTTCGCCACACCCTACCGGCTGCCTGCATATCAGACAATAGAGTTTTCTCGGCGTCTTTTACATAGACTCCGGCATAAGGTCCAGCCACTGCTGTATAAGCTCCATCCATGCCAACATCCAGGACCAATGGCAAGTCATTCTGCTTGGTCGCCTCCATGTCAATTTCACCGTAAGCTCCGTTTACGGTAACAATTCCAGTACCCTCGGTTACCTCAACATAATCGGCGGCGTAAACTCGATACACATTGTCGCTCTTTTCCTGCACCTCTGGCAGCTGCTTATAAAAATCCAAAATAGGTTCGTACTGTAATCCAACCAAATCAGCGCCTTTCAATTCTTCTAATATTTCATACTCCTTAACATCTCCCATCACAAACTCCAGACGATCCTTGGCAAAAATAACCACCTCTCCGGCTACCAATACTTTTAGATAGGTAAAGTCCTGACCAATCGACAGACCCATCGTGCCAGGTGTACTCCAAGGAGTGGTAGTCCATGCCAACAAGAATGTCTTATCCTCTCCCGCAATTGGAAATTTCCAAATTACAGAATTATCTTCAACATCCTGGTAGCCAAGCGTCACCTCAAAGTTAGACAGCGGTGTCGAACAGCGCGGGCAAACATGCATGGACTTTTTGCCCTCATAAATTTTATCGCGATCCCACAACTGTTTAAATACCCACCAGACCGATTCCATGTATTCAATGTCCATGGTCTTGTAATCATTGTCCATGTCTACCCAACGACCGAGACGTCGAATAACTCCATGCCACTCGTTAGCGTAGGTTAAAACCGTATTTCGACAAGCCTCATTAAACTTTTCAACACCGTATTCTTCAATATCAGACCGACTAGGCAAGTCGAGGGCCTTCTCAATAATATTTTCAATAGGGAGTCCGTGGCAGTCCCAGCCCCAACGCCTATCTACTCGATAGCCTTGCATTGTCCAAAACCTCGGGACCATGTCCTTCATGAGACTACCTATTATGTGACCATAATGAGGCAAGCCAGTCGCAAACGGAGGTCCGTCGTAAAAAGTATAGGTCTTATCAGCTGGACGCATCGTCACCGATGTCTCAAAAGCCTTGTTCTCTTCCCAAAACGCTACAATCTCCTCTTCCAAGCCAGCGAATTTTCCCTTAGGTTGATTCTCCCCCTTCTGTTCTGATTGTTTGGCCATACGGATTTTGTGCGTATTATTGGGCGATTATAACAGCGAAGCCCCTGAATTGCAAGACCGGACGGATCTAGCCTAGGATAATAAACCAACCCACTAAATATCAAAAAATGGCAAAACAAGACTAAGTTGGGACTGTGAAACACCGTCTAGCGCTATGGTCTTTTCCCTAATTTGATGGCCACGAATAATTCTAATAGCAGATTTTCGACTTTTCAATTGTTTTGCAAAAAATTTTATCAAAGCCTCATTAGCTCCTCCATCTACGGCTGGCTGCTGAATCCGTACCTTAAGTCTTCCATTTAAAACACCAACGATTCCGCTAGATGAAGCATTTGGCTGTACTCTCAACTGTAACTCAAGGCCTCCGTCGACCTCTTTATACCAACTACTCATTTCGTACAATCCAACTAACCTGCCTATCATCTCTATCTCCTTGTCTAAAAGAATAAAGCGCATCGTCTTCTAGTGTACAGCGGCGAATTACCTCAATGTTACTTTGTTTCACTCCCGCCTCGAGCGCTAGATCAACATTAGCTTGCCACAGATCAATAAAATATTTTCCCTCTGCCTCTTCTGATGGGCGAACGTGGGCCGCATCAAACTGCTTAGCAACCTCTTCTCCTACTTCAAAACAATTTAGGCAAATAGCTGGTCCAATTCCAACTTTTAAATTATTCGGATGAATCTTTAAAGACTCAATTGCCTGACGAGTAATATCTAAGGCCGTTCCACGCCAACCAGCGTGAATTGTACCAACCACTCCAGATCGCTCATCTGCAAACAATATGGAAACACAATCAGCCGTATATACACCAAGAGTTAAACCAGCAGCCCGAGTTGCCAAGGCGTCTACTTTAGGCACTATTAACTTATTGGTGTTTTCTATCCAGGCAAATCCGTTGCCGTGCGTCTGTTGTCCACGCACCAGTCCAGCTGGAGCCTCGTCTCCTTTCTCGGTTATACCGTGGTCTACTCCAGCTAGCGCAGACAGGTTGTTAAATCTAATCATCGTTTCTTAGTTTGAGAATTTACAACTTGTCGATAAACAGCGTGAGTTTCAGTTGCGCACCGACGCCAAGAAAATTGCTGCGCATGAAGCTTGCCCTTATTACCTAATGATTTTCTTTTTGCGGCACCCTTTACTAATACAGTAATTCCTCTCTGAATATCCTTAATGCTATCTGGTTTAACATATTCCGCTCCAGGACCTGCCACTTCTGGTAATGACGATATTTTAGAGGTCAACACCGGCACTGCTAAACTAGCAGCTTCAAGCACCGGTAAACCAAAACCTTCCCACAAGGACGGAAAGGCGAAAAAAAGTGAATCCTCTAACAGACCCATTTTTTCTTCGTGCGTAACGTAACCAATAACTCTAATGTTACTGGACCACTTAGCCCGAGCGATAGCCTGAAAAATTGCTTCATGCTTCCAACCCTTGCCTCCGGCGATAACCAGCTGCAGATCGCGATGACGCTGGTAATTATCATTCATAAATTGATCAAAGGCCTTCACTAAAGCCACCAGATTTTTTCTAGGCTCAATCGTTCCAACAAAAAATATATAGCGCTCTCTAATTCCAAACTTATTTTTAACAGCATTTTTTTTCGCAACCGTGACACGAGGCCCTTTGGTAAAACCTTCATAGATCACAGACAGCCGCTCTGACGACACCTTAAAAAGATCCCTAACATTTTTGGCTGTAGCCTCAGACACCGCAATGACATGAGCCGCCTTCTTTAGAGAATTCGGTACCAACACCTTCTGTGAAAATTTTTGCTTCGGAGGGAATAATTCTGGATTACGATAAATAGCCAAGTCATGCACAGTGATAACTGATGGCTTGTTGTACTGCAATGGAATTATATAGGCCGGTGAATGGAATAGATCTAAATTTGCCTTGCTCAAGGCCTGAGCCACAAACACATGAGAGTATCCAAAAGGGAGATAGCGCTTATACTCGCTGAGCGGGAACCTAACGATCTCCACATTTGATCTACTAGACAATTCCTTAATCGCTGAGTCAGGCATGTGGTGATCAAAAAACAGGACATAGGTATCCTTACTAGAACGAGTAACTAAGTTATTCACGAGATACGTCGTGTAATGTCCAACACCAGCGCGCTCCCCTCCCTCGGGGTTGAGCATTGTGCGGCAATCAATCCCAATTCGCATGACGAGTACTATACCAATTTTAAGCCTCTATGACAACCAACTGCGCTCGATCATTACATGTAATAACCTACGCAGAATAACTACATTTTTTCCGGTGCAGCTACCCCAAGAGTATCTAAAGTCTTTTTTAAAACCAGCTTGGTGGCCTTAACCAAAGCCACTCGCGAAGGATTAATCTCTCCCTGATCAATCACCCGGCAGTGCGCGTAAAAGTGGTGAAAAGCTCTGGCCACGGCCATCGCATAAGTCGTTAAATGATGGGCCTCGTAATTTTCTACAACATCATGTAACAGGCCAGGTAAGACCAACAAGGTTTTTATCAACTCGCGCTCGGCGTCCTCCGTTATTTTCAAATCCTGGTGGGTTACTGGCGTAGCCTTGTGAACCTCGCGCAGTACACTACAAATTCTAGCATAAGCATACTGCACATAAAATACCGGATTCTTATCCGATTCCTCTTTTGCCAAATCCAAATCAAAATTCAAATGACGATTTGCCGAGTACATTAAAAAGAAAAACCGCGCGACGTCATTGCCAACTTCATCAATTAATTCTTCAATGGTCACAAAATTCCCCTTTCGCTTAGACATGCGCACCTCTTGTCCATCCTTCATCAAGGTTGCCATCTGCGTAAATATCAAATCAAACTCAGTATCTGATTTTAATAATTTAGGCAAAGCTTTCAAGCGCTTTTCATAACCATGGTGGTCAGCTCCTAAAATTACAATCACTTTATTTTGCCGACGGGTAAAAGACCGTTCATAAAACAGCGACAGATCTCCCTGCAGGTAAGCCCCCTCGCCACTGCTCTTTATTAAGACTCTATCCTTGTCGTCTCCAAATTCACTAGTCTTAAGCCAGGTAGCACCCTCTTGCTGATAAACAGATCCAATTTCCTGTAACTTGGCCAACATTACCTCAGGCAATTTTTGATCGTAAATCTGCTTTTCAGAATTCCACACGTCAAACTTAATCTTCATTTTATCTTTAACCACCCGCTGAATCTCTTTCAACATTAATTGCAGAGCCAGCTCCTTGACCCTACCCTTTACCCACTCCATCTTTTTAAGATTAGTGAGTTTATAATCTTTCATCTCTAATTGATCCGCCAAGTCAGAAATATAATCTCCCTGATAAAGCTCCTCAGGGTATGGCACGTTGACTCCTTGTTTTTGTAGCCAGCGCCTAGCTACTGACTCGCCTAGAATATCGATTTGGTTTCCCCGATCGTTAACATAATATTCCGTAGTCACCTTGTACCCCAACGCCTTGTGCGCTCTAGCTAACACATCTCCTAAGTAACCACCCCGACCATTGGGCAACGTCAACGGTCCAGTTGGGTTTGCCGAAATAAATTCTAATAAAATCTTCTGACCCTTGCCCTCTTCAGAATCACCATACCCATCACCAGCCTCTAAAATTGCAGCCAACTCAATCGCTAACTGCGAGCTACCCACGAATATATTCAAAAACCCCGGGTGCACAATTTGCACTTTGTCATACTCTCCAGTGAGGCGGTCTTTAATATCTCCAGCAATCTCCAATGGGCTCTTCTTTACCTGTGGAGCTAGCTGCATTGAAATATTAGATGCAAAATCGCCATGCACTTCTTGATCTGGCCTATCCAGACGAATATCAGGCAGCGTTAACTCCGGCCAGGTTCCATCTTTAACTAAAGATTCTATCGCCTGTTTTAGGTCAGTTGTAATCTGGTCAGCTAACATAATCAACTCTTTAAAGCAAAACGCCTACTCTGGCAAGCGCTCGCATAGTATAACAGCATATTTGATGCATTCCCAATTTCACTTACCCTTGACCACAGGCCAACCTAGTGACAGGATAACAACCATGATAAAATTTGACAGAGCCAATGAAACAAATCGCCTACATAGATATATAAACGCGATTAAAAAATAACACCATGCGACTAAGAGAGGGCAAAAAAGAACCAGGTCCACAATTAAGAGTTCGTGCTGTTGACCTATTTCAAGAACAACAAGCAGCCGACCAGCAGTTTCGACCAGAGCGGGATCTAGACCGAGAATGGCTCCTTGCCCCCACAACAGAGAGTCCTACTCATGAAGAATGGTATGAGCATGGCATGGTCACTGCTGATTGCACAGTCCTCTTTCCTAATCAACCGATTGAACAATCCAGCATTCTTATAATGCGTTTTCTAGGCGGCAGAAGTGTCATTTCTCCAATACTAAGAGGAAAGCACCCTGAAGAAGATGCTGAAAAGTTTTATCAATACATGATTAAGAATTCGCTCACGCTTCGACAGGCTACGCTCATTCGACCAGATGCACGACTCGCTTTAGATCGTGAACTCGTGCCCGTTATGCAACAACGCCTGACAGCACAACAGGAGAATGGCCTCAGTGTTGGAGGAGCTTTATCAGCTCAAAAATCATCATTTGCACCTAAAGAATACACACCCCAACAGTTTGTATCGGATACGGTAAACCTCTGTATTCTTGATGACGCAGTCATGGAGTACGTACAAAAAGAAAGGGCGGCATTCCAGCCAATTTTTGAAGATGCACTAACAGTGGCAATAGAAAACATTAAGCTTGAGGACAATTGGGAGTTTTATGCAAATGTTGCTGCCAATATTCGTCTTATCTTTCCAGAGCTCCTCGAAACTACACCAGGCCCTGAGATGACCTGGGCACACCTACGTCTTGATATGGAAAAACTTCGCCACAATGAGACAAAGTCTGGCTACTCAAACGATGCCAGAAATATGACAATACTTGCAGCTAAGCAGGCGTGGATTAGCCAGGGACGCATACACTGGACACCAGCAGCTCAGGCAAGCGATGATCATCAAATGCTACCACCACGAGCAGTGGCCTAAGCCACCGAGATACCATCCATGCGTACACACAAGAAAAGGTCCGAGAGATTTCGTGCTCGAGCCAGCGAGCTTACTGAACACACCCATGACGCAGGAATTCATTTTGAGCCAAGAGAATTCTATTCACTGGCAAACAGATCCGAGTTTATAGAGGAAATGACTGGAATAAGGCATGAAAACGAAATGCTTGATCAACACACCTTACGCAAGATGCTTGCTCTCAGTATTGTAGAACCAAGCCAGACGGATCTACTCCCCACATCAGAGGAGTGGAATATGATAAATGTCATGATTCCCCGTGAACGAAAAAGAAACATAAGAGACAAGAGAAGCGGCAGTTATGAAATTCAGGCTGCAACAACCCTAGCCCTTGCCGATCCAACCCGCCTAAAGGACATTCGTCTAAACCCTGATGCATTCGAAAGAACATACGCCTATTTTTCGAACTACCTACAACAGCATAATGAGATCCTGCCTCGCGTCCTCTACCCCCTGCTCGAAGGTATAGCTATTTTTCACCCAGAAAAAAAGGCTGCTCTTCAAATTCCACAGGTAGAGCAATGGGTCAGAGCATTGGCAAAACACTATTGCGAGACAGATGAATCACGAAAAATTGATTACACCGCCACCGCAATGCAACGCTTAGGGGGTCGGTTAATCTTTCCTGAATTAAGAGGGGTGCTTTGCCCGCCAGATTTTTTGGCCGGAGCCATTGAGCACCTAGACGATCCTGACGAGTACCGCATCCCTTTACTTGCCGCATTAAAGCTTCTTACCGCTGATCACGTGGAAATGGCTAGTTCCGGTCTCCGCGCTTGGAATGACGAAGAGGCGGACTCACCGAACACCCTACCAAGCCGCTCCCCCTTATAAAGGGCGGGGCCATAGACGAGAGTGCCATCCTCCTTTAGTATACAAAAGCTATGAAATCGATAATAAACCGCGAAGCCCGCTCCAAGTACGAATATCTCCAATCATGGGAGGCTGGCTTAGTTTTGAGTGGAGATGAGGCAAAATCGATAAAAGCAGGCGGAATGAACCTAAAAGGTGCCTATGTTAGCACTGAAAACGGCGAACTCTGGCTGCAAAATGCCCATGTTTCTCCCTATCAGAGGATGAACCTAGCTCGTGGTCATGATCCAGAAAGACCCAGAAAACTACTTCTGCACCGCCACCAAATCGACACAATCTTCGGAAAACTCCATGAAAAGGGCTTGACACTGATCCCTGAAAAAGTGTATAGTAGCGCCGGCCTTGTCAAAGTCCAGATAACCCTCGCGAAGGGCTTGAAAAAAGCCGACAAACGTGAGAAACTGAAGCGACGCGACTTAGATCGCGATTCGGCTCGTCTACTTAGACAAGGACACTAGTCATTCGCGCTTAGACCAATCAAGCAATTGGTGGTCATAAGCGGGGATGACTATAGTCGATAGTTCTTACCGAATTTGTTTCCTGGCATGTCGGGTGGGCTCCCGTATCAGCCCAACTTCAGAAGTGCAAACTTCTTTAGCCGTGCAAAGTCTGCGATGGCAAACGCCTTCCAGATGCCTGCATTGGCTCCTGTCGTAGCCTAAATCCTACGACCATCGCAACCGGTTGACGTCTGATAGACCGACCCGCGGTGCAACCCTTTATCAGACTTACGCGGACTGTTGCTTGGCAGAAAGCGGACAATACATGCAAGCTAGAGGTGCCGGCGCATTTGCTCATTTTTTGCTGGCTCCTCGAATAAACTAAATGAGATACGCATGTAGTCAGCAATAGATTCAAGAGCTACACGCGGGTGTGAGACCCGCCATCTCCACATTTTAGCCAATAACTCACAACCACAATTTCACGACAACGAAGAGGCGGACGACACGG
>Ga0210019_1001151_pt1 | contig 29402 bp, 29 predicted proteins | sample CryGeyCG2114_020_2_FD_183969 | JGI IMG/M metagenome (GOLD analysis project Ga0210019, IMG submission 183969) | Groundwater microbial communities from aquifer - Crystal Geyser CG11_big_fil_rev_8/21/14_0.20 (SPAdes) (version 2) | ecosystem: Environmental > Aquatic > Deep subsurface > Groundwater ...
AAAATGTGCGTTTTTACTGCTGCAAAGCAAAACTAAACATTCGATGTTTAAACATTAGATGTTTAGTAAATTTAGATTTCTGTATAAAGAGCATGTTTTTTGCTGTTATGAAAGGATGTCAACATCCGATGTTGCCGAGGTTTAAACACTGCCGGTCCTCATATAAATGGAACTAGAGCTTTGACGTTTACTTTATACTCTGCGTATTCGGGAAAGCGGTGCATTAATAGATTTTCTTCGTAGTTAGTTTTGATTAATAGATCGGTAAATAACAGTATCCATAGTAAAGCGGAGACCGTATCGGGTCGATTAATAACCCATGCAAGTGTAACCAATAATACTGAAGTGTACATTGGATGGCGTATCCACTTATACGGGCCACGAATCACTAAGTGTTGATTATCCCGCACATCAGGGAAAATGTTTACGCTAAACCTCATAGCAACAACTGCCCATATTCCAAGCAGAATCCCAAGAGTCATAAGAATATTTGTAGTCACTCCCCCGTAAAAACCTGAATACCATCCAATGACACCAATCAACAAAAACTGCACTAGTACAAGGATTTTTGATTTAGTAAAACTAGTCATTTGTTTCTATTCAATCTTATCTGATTTTTTGAGATTGCATGTCGCACAAAGGAGACGGATATTTTTTACAGTTATACTTGCCCCGCCCCTAGAAAATGGGAGGTCGTGGTCAAAGTGAAGGTTAGTTTGAGATCCGCATAGTACACACTTTCCGTCATCTCGTTTCCACACCTCTTTTTTAACTTCTGAAGGTATTAACCTAGTATGTTCAATAGTGTGATTGTTTTGTAGATCATCAATTTGTCGGCTTGAGAGGGTTAGCTTAAAAACAAAAACGTTTCGATTCCCATCGTGCTCTTTCTGGTAATCAACCAGATCAAAGTATCCCTTAAGAGACCAAACACCAGGAGAATCTTTTCGTACGCCTTTACAAGCTCTGGTTTTTGACCGAACCTCTTATAGTCCTCAACAGCTTTAACAAACTTACCGTTTTGGGTTAAGGTGCCGTTTTGAGTGGCTAGGGGTTGGTCAATTGTTTTGGGATTATGGTCAGGCGATGTTTTGGGTTGATCATGACCTTCGTATTCAATCGTAACTCCATCTTCCAGGATTCGATCTTTATACGGTGCATTAGATCGTTGAGACATGAGGATAACGGAATAGTTGGAATTAAGACTAAAGTTCATACCACGTTGAAGCGTCTGGACATTTTCCAAATCGCACATCTCTCTGTATGAATATATCTCATCTTGCATGTAGTAATTGTACCAAGTTCATCCTTTATAAACTAACATTCGACTCATGGTAAAGACTGAAAAGAAAGTCAACATTGGATGTTACCTAGTTATACAGGAGAGATTTCTGCATACAGCACTCACTTTTCATTGATATGGAAGGATGTCAACATCCGATGTTGCCGCGGGTTACATCAACATTACCGCCGAGAATCTTGTTTAATACATCAGCATCTGCTACCACGACGGCTCCATCTAGATCTGAATGGAGCATATCTAATGCCTTTAGCCAGAATACTAAAGATTCTATGTCTTTAACAACGTATTCAACGTTGTATTCCATAAACGAGATCAATTTAAATCCTGCACCTAATAATTGTTGAGAGGTAATTACCGGTTCACTTTTTTCCATATTTAGTACTTTCTTAATGTTACTCATATTTTTTTCTCCGACTTGTTGAGTAATAAAGTAACCTCGTAAAGATAGGTGATTATAAATTGTTGCCGAATCAAAAGGAGCCTGTCGACAAAGAATTACATCAAAATTGCCGTTAGTTTTCTCAAGTTTTTCAGAATCTACATAGAACGATGCATTATCAGTATTTCTTGCGTTTTCTTTTGCTACGGTTACCATTTGTGGATCTATGTCTATACCTACACCTTGCCCATAGTATTTGGCTAGACTGATAAGTTTTTCTCCTCCACCTGTACCAACATCAAGTATAGAATCAGTCGGTTTTAAATAATGACTTACAACATCTAAATATTCCCAAGGGACTGGTTGTCTTTCCGTATTCATATTCGAAAAATCCCATCCTCTCCTCATAGCAATATTTGTAATTATTTTGTTAAGTTCATCTTGTGAGTAGAATGTTTTTATCATATGCTTGAAATCTTATCATATCTTAGGGAAGTAGTACGAAACGGTGTGTTCTAGAAACGATCGCAACTAGATTAGCAGCGTAAACGGTTTCTCTAGATTCTTCAAACAAACAACGGGTCTTTTGGAATACGTATATCGTACAAAATGGTGGAAATTTGCCGATATCACTCGGTGAGGAGTGCGATCACGTAAGTCAACAAAATCTATGGATCTAATCGTTTAATCCCCCGATAAAGGTAGGTAACTTCACGAACGTTCGATTGTTCAAGAAGTTTCATTATCATGCGTGATGGTCCCATTCCCACCCCGCCATGTGGAGGGCACCCATACTTAAAAAAGTTGAGGTAATACTTTAATCCACTAAGCGATAGTCCTTTACTCTCTGCCTGTTTGAGCAGTATGTCATATCGATGTTCCCTTTGTGCTCCAGTCGTAACCTCAATACCTTTCCACAACAGGTCGAAGCTTTTTGTTAACGTTTGATCTTGTTCATGGCGCATATGGTAAAACGGACGTACATCAATTGGATAATCAGTAACAAACACAAATTCATGGCCGTACTCCTTTTTAACATAAGCACTTAATGCACGTTCTTCTTCTGGACTCAAATCCCCTTCTTTCTCACTCGGTACATGCGCGTTGGCTAAAATTGACTTTGCTTCTTTCATAGAAATTTTAGGAAACGGCAAGGAAGGTATGTTTACAGATACCCCAAAATGTTCTTGAATGTCGGCCGCATGTTTTTCTTTAACTGCGGAGAGCATATGAACCAATGTTTGTGCCTCAAAATCCATTACATCGTGATGCGACTCAATGTATGAAAACTCAAAGTCAAACCCTGTAAATTCCGTATCATGTCGTGACGTAAACGATGGGTTAGCACGAAAAATTGGTCCAATCTCAAAAACTCGTTCAAAACCAGACGCCATTGCCATCTGTTTATAAAACTGAGGTGATTGAGCTAAATATGCGGTTTTGTCAAAATATGGAACAGAAAACAACTCGGCGCCAGACTCACTAGGAGTGCTCATAAACTTGGGCGAGTGAATTTCAATAAAACCATTACCGACGAGAAATTCTTGAAATGCACTTTCAAATGTTGTCCAAACTTTAAATATGAGCGCGTTTTTGGTTTTTCGTAGATCAATCCATCGCCAATCAAGACGTTTTTCCTGAGATGTCTCCTTGGCACTTTTTTCTACTACCGGAATGGGTAACGCAGCTGCACGTGACAACAAAGTTATTTCTTCAACACGCATTTCAAACCCGTTCGGTGATTGAGGCTCTTTTACAACTGAACCAACAATTTCCACCACAGATTCAAGCGTAAGGGTCGATACTTTCCCAAACACATCACCACTATCGTTTGTAATTACCACCTGACACGTACCACTAATATCACGAATGATAAGAAACTTTATGTTTCCTTGATCACGAATCGCATGAACAAAACCAGAAATTTTTGCATTCTGTCCAATCATCTCATTAAGTTGTTTAATAAGTAGTCTTTTCATAAAAAAAGCCCTCACATGGTTACTAATGTTTTTACATTAACAAGCATGTAAGGGCGAATCAACCGCGGTGCCACCTTACTTTGTTTAGTATGTTACTAAACCTTATACCGTCATTTTTAACGGTTTGTACTGTTACGGGTACTTTCCGGAGAGTTCTAATAACCTACAAGGTTTTCTTCTCTCGACTCGGCTTTGTTATAGCGTCACTGTCTTTACGTATATCATTGTATCAAATCTGCAATAAATGACAATGGCGTGTATAAATCACGGACTTTGCGTCATCTTAAATTCATAACTCTAAATACTCCTCCATCCCCTTTCCGTATTCTGCCATAAATGCCTTGTCGACTTTTTGAATCGGATCTGAACCTAAAAACGAAAGTAATTCATTAAGCTTCTGCCTTCTTACTGTAACATTTGGCTCGGATGATAGATTAACAATGTGCTGTTCAATCTCAAAATATTTCAACTTTACATCCAAAGGCAATTGCCAAAAAAGAAGAAAACCCCGCTTTGGAAAATCTACGCCAATTAACTGGTAACACGTTGTCATAACAGACAGTTCTAGCTTAGCGCGAATGTCTTCGGCCATAATTTTCTCTTCATCAAGCGGTTTTGTTGATGGGGTTGAACTACCTATCTCAAAATACATTTTGATTTTGGGTTCAGTGTTTGATGGTCTAACCGTTACTCTTACCCTATCAAACTCTCCAATCTTTTCGAAATGAAAAATTAGTACATCTTTTGAAACAAGGTCCGTGCTCGAAATAATTGGTTTGCGATTCTGGCAATCTTCAAATTTTTCTACGGCAAATGCTCCAAAATTTTTGGGTGGGTTGTTTCGCAAACCCGACTGTATCTTTGTGACTTTTTCAGAACCTATGGCTCCCAAAAGACGAATTTCAGTAACATAATTCAAATAATAACCATACGTTTTATACACATCGTCTAGATAATCAATCAGGGTTTTTCCAACTACTTTCAACTCTGCTGCTAGTTCAGAAAGCCAAATTGCTGGTACAACTGCATCTTTATCCCTCGCAAAATTACCTGCCAAAAACCCATGACTTTCTTCGCACGCGAATACAAAATCATCCATACGACCTGTTTGTTCTAGTTGATTCATTTCGTTGCCGATATACTTAAAACCGACCAGAAGTTCTCCCATAAGTTTTATTCCGTACGATCGACAAATATTTTCAACCGCATTTGTTGTTACCATGGTCTTGAAAGCCATTCCTGCCGTTTTGTGTTGCTTCGTTCGTTTCTGGGCAACATATGCCATACAGATTGTAGCGATTTCGTTTCCTGTTAAAAACACCCATGAGCCGTGATGCTTAACCATAATGCCAAAACGATCTCCATCAGGGTCAGTACTTATGAGAATATTCGCATCAATCTGATCTGCAAAAGTAAGCGAGGTCTCAAACGATTCAACTACTTCAGGATTTGGAATATTAAACGTAATGTTTTCAAACGTACCTGACGGAAATCCTGTTTTTGGATCAACGTGGACATCAAACCCAACGTGAGAGAGTACCTTTTTAACAGATGAGATTCCGCACCCATGCAGTGGGGTAAAGGCAATGGTAATATCACGCGCGTTTGATAATGAAACTTTTGATACAGCGGATATATATGCGTGATCAACCTTTTCATCGATATCAATAATGAGGTTTTTTTCATACGCCTCACTAATCGGAATCCGCAAAATATTTTTAACATGAGTAGTTACTTCGAGTACGAGATTCTCATCAAAAGGTGGAATAAGCTGACCTCCATGTTCATCAAACACTTTCTTTCCATTATGGTCAGGAGGGTTGTGTGACGCGGAAAACATGTCACCAGCTATTGCATTAAGATGGCGAATCGCAAATGACAGCTCTGGTGTTGTTCGGATATCAGAAAACAGAAAAACAGGAATACCATTTGCCGCATAGACTTGGGCTGCAGCTAGGGTAAGGTCTTTACTCGATATGTTGTGAACGGGGTTTTCCAGCTCAGATGATATGTATGAATTACCCGAGAAAAATCGCACGTCATACGCAAACACAACGCCTCTTGTTTTTACCTCATCGCCGTACTTTTTAAGAAGAAACTGCGAATGTCCTTGAGCCGACGCCTGAATGGTATATGGATTTATTCGATTTGGTCCAATGCCCACCTCACCCCTTCGTCCTGCTGTTCCAAATGGAATGACTTGATAGAACGAATCGAGCAAATAGTTCCAGTAACAGTTTTGGACAAGATGAATAATTTGTTGTCTATAAGCCAAAAATTCTGGTTGAGTAAGCCATTGTTCCAAAAAATGTAATGCAGCAATTTTATATGATTCGGGAATCAAAAGCGTATCAAAGCCTGCTTTAATACGAAGTAGTATTGATGTATCAAAATTTTGGACTGGTGCAACAGAATCGCCCATAGTTACGTAAGTGTAGCAGATGCCAAGAAGTGATACTACTAAATGTTAGAATGGTACTGGTTGTGCCGATGTAGCTCAGCTGGTAGAGCAATCCCTTCGTAAGGGATAGGTCGGAGGTTCGATTCCTCTCATCGGCTCCACATTATAGATATGTTGTGGAGACGTATGACCATCGGCTCCACGTCATCCCACAAATTTGTACATGAGAAAATAAGTGCGTATAATAGTCGCTAAGGTAATCCTTTATGCCAAAAAGACAATTTGCTCGAAATAAAACTAAAGATATTCGTTCGTCATATAGCTATCGACCACAAGACACAATCAGAAATGACGAAAAAGTCGTGTATAGAAACCTTTTTGTGGTATTTGCACTTGTCTTGTCATTATCGGCGGTTTTGTATCTGTATGGCATAGATATCGTGGTTGGTCTTAGCGACTTTTGGCGTGGTGCGTTTCCTAATAGCAACATTGTAACTATCGACAATACAGAACAAACTGTTCCTGTAGCCGCACCGCGCATTGACCCCGTATCGTTATTTACTAAAGATGCCACTGTTGATGTAAAAGGCTGGGCACAACCAGGAGTTGAAGTAGAGATCTATTTAAACGATTCATTAGTTTCAACTGTTCTTGTTGATAAAAATGGAAGATTTGAATATACTGGCATGTCACTTTCTGAAGGAGGAAATACGCTGTATTCATTTTCTATCAAAGATGAGGTAAAAAGCGGTTCAAGTGATACATACACTATTACCCGCGACTCGATTGCACCAATTCTTACAGTACATGCGAGCGACGTGATTTCTGAGCCAACGCCCCATATAACCATAGCGGGTTCGGTTGATGAAAAATCAACGATTACAGTAAACGAACAGCGCGCAATATTACATGCCGACAATACCTTTAGCTTTGACCTAAGTCTTTCTCCCGGAGTAACTCAAATTGCTATCAAGGCAATCGATCTTGCTGGTAACGAAAAAGTAGAGACACTCTCAGCGACGGTAGAGCAAACTACTGCAGAACCTACTCCTTCAGAATAAACTCAATTCCTTACGTTGTGCCTTACCCCCAAGTCCCGTTGCTCTTTTGTAATAAGCCATAGGGCTGTAAATATCCAAAACATAACAGATAGATCGTTCTTAAAGTATGGCACGTCAAATAGACCATGTACAAACGCATACAAAAGCGCATACGAGTAAATATTCGGCGACATAAATATCCTTAGGAACACCAACATAAAACCCAACAGGCCCAAAACACCAATCTCAACCCAGAAGTTATAAAACAGATTGTGGGGATATAACAAAGGTTCTGCATCACACGTAACGTATGATTGACTGTATACGTTGGGGAATGAACGCAAGCCTACACCCCACAAAAAATTATCTCTTATAAGGTTTTGCGTGCCCTCCCATAAACAAATCCGAATCGATGCCGTATTTCCATTTCGTACCCAAGGATTGTCTGTTTTTGGTGCAATGAACGGAACAAAAGCCATAAAAAGTCCTGTTAGTACAGTTAAGGAAATAAAAACAATCAATGACACATGGGGAACACATCTAATCAAAACCACTACTCCAAAAACCACTAACAATGCAACTATTCCACCTAATGATTGAGAGAGCAAAAACGCAGTCAATAGTATTGCGTCTAAAAGAGTGACCCAAGAAATACCCTTTGATCGTCTAACGTATCTATACAGTTCGACCGCTAATACCGGACCAATAATCAAAGCTAATGCATTTGCGGTATTAAACACACCATGTGCACGACTAGCCTGAGAAGCAGTAATAATAAGCGAGGGAATAATTAACTGAAATATTCCCAGAACTGACAACCACAACGCTTGCCCATACACAGCTAACCAGACTAGGTGAATCGTTTCAAAAATACGTCCTCTAAACACAACATTTGGCTGCTTCTTGATGTAGTCATACAGCATGTACCCCACAATAATCGGTTCAATAAAATATGCCCGAACGTAACCAAGTGCGCCAATAACATCAACGGAAAGAAAGATACCCAAAACTACGCCAATACCTATTAATATCCCCGGAATAATCATAGATCGAGGAATTGCTGAGAGTAGTTCACGTGTTACAACCTTAAAAACAATCCAAAGTGCAAAAAGTATAAGGATTAATATTTCAAGTAGTGTGCTCGGAAATCCCCAGAATGAAAAACGAATTACATACAATGGTGCACACATTATCACTACAAGTTGCCCAACAAGAAGTGCGTTCTTAAAGTTATTCTTCATGATGTAGATAGGGGCCCATGCTTAGGCAAAGCCACGCAATAATCCATGTGTAGTACAGTGAATTTACAAACTGAGAGTGCACAAATATTGCGGTCAATCCTGCAAACAGGTACGCTTTGTGTAAGGATTTTCTTGAAGCTAAGACTAACGCAAATCCAAGCGACAGTGCGAACATAAAACCAATAATGCCCATCGTTGCGAGTGTAAAAAGTAACGAACTATCAGCTCCTGCGCCTGCATATCCCCCAAAACTATCAACACCCCTGCCGTCTCTAAAATAACCCTGTTGTGCTTGCGCTTCTCGAAACGTGTTGTACCCCACACCAAGCAGAGGGTAATCCGCAATAATCTTAAGTGTTCGTTGATAATCGGTGATTCTTATAGAAGCCGTTTCATCAATTGTTACTGCACCAATTACCCGTGTTTGAACGCGTGGGATAAACATAAATGCACTTATCCCAATTAGTCCCATCACTAACACTATCCGAATGTCTTTTATAACACTAAACACAAAAATTCCCACTGAAAAAGCCAAATACGTACTTCGAGAGAATGTAAGAATAATCGCAACAAGAAGCGTAAGCAAACTCAACACACAAACAACTTTGTGAAATCTCGAAAAATCATTCTGAGAATACAAGCGATCGAGTAAATATAAAAAACCAAGGCTCATAAACATTCCTGCAAAATTGGGATCAAAGAACGTTGATAGAACTCGATAATAGTGAGGATCCCACCCATGACTAACAAAAGATGAAAAGTCTGGAAAAACAACGAATTGAACAAGCCCCAAGATTGCAAAGGATACCGTAGCGAAAATCAAAAGCCTAGAAAAATCGTAAGCTTCTTCTTCAAACATATCTCGAGTAACAAAAACGAGCGATGTATACACAACAAGCCGAACAATATAAGTAAAGCCAATAAGCAGTGACGTACCGTCAGCCCAAGACGTTGCAGCAATGAGAGAAAGTAACGTTATGCACCATAACGCAATAAGTAATATTTCATACAAAACAAACCGACGGACAAATCTATTAAAAATCAGTTTCCACACCCAAACCGCAAACACCAACGCTGCAAACACATCGCTTAGATATACAGCACCAAATTGCTCGATAGGAAAACGCCCAAATTGACCCAGGATTATTGAACATACTAAGGCCACAATGAGCAGTTTAAGCAGTTTATTGAACGTTGAAGTTACCATGGTTTTTGTGAAATTAATATTATTTCGTCATAGTTGTCGTCGCTTTGTACAAGGCTGAATCTTCTTTCTCCGCAAAACATACACGCATATACTATCTGCTGTTTACCATCATGAACCTTTAGGCCAATGGGCTTTAAAAGTCCCTTACACCTTTGCAATCGATCACCCGGGTTATAGTCCACGTGTTTCCCATACAAACATTCGGTACAGTGGTCACGTGAAGTTGTTACGCTTTTAGTAACTATTGTCCCACAATTTTCACAAACAAATGATTCATTTCGTTCAGTGAATATTTTTTCGTTTGGCATCGTTTAAACCTCTATTATATGAGTACCGGCATGTAAGTTTATATAGCAGTGGAATATAATATCGTGTCTCGCACCACCGGGAAATTTTGTCCAATAATGTACCAATCAAAGGTTGTAACAATAACGAGGACAGCCGCGTACGCGTGGAATCTGAAACTAACGAGTTTACTGAAAGTTGTTTACCGATTCCAAATGTATAATCTGGATGTTTGTTATGTAGCGCAACCGACATCATTCCTTCGTAATACCTACGGTTTAAAACAGATTCTAACGTTTTTCGATGGAAATGAAACACACGAGCTGATGAATCATAATAAAGTTTCATACCAAGTTTTGTAAGTCTCCATGCTAACTCAGTATCCTCATATGCGGTTACTCCTTCACTAACAACAAACGATTCATCAAACCCACCTGACTTTTTAAAAAAATCCTTTTTCAGTGAGACCTGCGGGGTATAAAACGACAAATGATCGGCTATTTTTCCTGACTCAAGTCTATCAAAATCAAATTGCGGTCCACCATGTTCAAGCCATCTCATAAACGGCGTTACGGTTATATTGCTATGCCACGTAATATTTCCAACTAAAGCATACGTTTCGTGTGAGTGAAGGTCATGAAACTGTGCGTGGATTTCTAAAACGCTATTGTTAGCTACAATATCACCCTGAGTGAATAAAATTACTTCATTTTGAGCCAAGGCAGCTCCAACGTTTCTCGCATGTGAAACCCCGCTATTTGATTGAGTCGTAAGCCGAAAGTGATGTTTTAAAGACATCTCACTTAACATGTTGACAGTACCATCTGTTGAACCATCATCAACAACAATCAATTCATAATTTGTACGATCAAGTGTCTGGTTCAGAAAAGATACAACCGACTCCCGAATACACTCAATGTTATTGTAAGTTGTCATAACGACACTTAATTTCATAGGAGTGACGTGTATAACTGCATGAACTGCTCCACTGTTTTTTCCCAGGTAAAATGCTCTAAAACGTACGTTTTTCCCCGTGTACCAAGTGTTTTTCGTTTATAAGGGTCATTAACAAGTGTTTCGATGTTTGAGACAACTTCCGAAGAATCATACGCTTTTGCCAACATACTTCCAGCGGAAAGCACTTCAGAAAGGGTTCCTACATTATGCGAGGCAACAGGAATTCCACGCGATAAGGCTTCAAGAAAAACTAATCCAAACGCTTCGTATTCCGGATATAATGCAAAAATATCTGATGAATTATAGTACTCAAATAGTGCATCCTCAGAAACTTCACCAGTTATGGTTAATCTTTTATCACCGGAAAAGGTTAACTTAGAGATTCGCTCTTTATATTTTTCATTTTCAATGCCCCCTACCAACACAAGATGCGTGTTGTGGGTAAAGTTTGCCTGTTGATACCTTTGTGCAAGCCACAGCTGACCTTTATGCTCTGAAATACGACCAACGCATAAAATGGTAACTTCCGTCCCCATATGCGGCAATTTTCGTGTTGTAGGGAGTGGTTTAGTAATTCCCCATGGGATAAATTTAATAAGATCGGGCTGTGTTTTGTAGGTTGATTGAACTTTTTGCTTTTCAAGGTTCGTAACGACTTCTACAGCATCACACGTATTAGTTAGATACATATTCAAAGGAATAAGCCAACGCTGTAGTTTAGTGAGCGAATGAAAGGTAAGTGCAAATGAAACAGGAATCTTCATCCGTTTTGCCCAAAATATTATCCAATAGTTTGTCCAAAACCAGCGATCGCTCATTAGTTGGATAACATCTGGTTTTACGGATTCAAGATATTTTTTAATCTCAACAGGTGAAAACCAAACAAGTGGAACCTGAAAAACCGAGGGGGCTACGCCCGGAAATGAGTTTAATCGGTAAATATGATTTCCCTCGATAATTTCTTGTTTTGCCCATTTTGGCTGATATACTCGGGGAAATGACCATTTTGTTGTTAACACATAGGTCTGAGCACCATACAGAGATTGAAATCGCAAAGACATTTGTTCGATAACTCGCTCAATTCCTCCCAGATAAGGCTTGTAATACGGCGCCACAAATAAAATTTTCATATGGTTATGTTACTCCTCTCTTAAGATACCAGATAAAAACATTGCCAAAGCTACGGAATGCTCGAAACAATATGATCCGATATCGTGGAATCCACATAAAAAAAGGTGTTGCAATCAAGGCCATAAAAATACTCAATGCGGATCCCGTAATAATTGCGATATCCAACTCTATCTGGCCTACTTTCCCGTGGTTATGCTTTGCATAAAAATCATGTAAATTTTGTAGTGCTTTAGGTTTAGTGTGAATATATTGGCCTCCCCAAGCAGAACCTCCCCGGTGAATAATTTCAGCTGACGGAAGATATGTAATGTCCCATCCATTATTAGCAACACGGTAACACCAATCTGCATCATCCATAAAAACCCTAAACGTAGGGTCAAACCCTTGTACCTGTTTAATAGCGAGCATTCGAGTAAGAATAGATGCCCCAATAACTACGGCAACAGACGTAGGTGTTGACATTTTTTCCCCCATTATGTGAGAACGCGATAATAACAATTTTTTTATCCATAAGGCGTAGTCAAAAAACCACGTTATTGGTCGTCTGCGCGTAGTCATATACGATGGTTGGAATACTCCTTCGTGAGTGAACATCCTTGGTCCTACAATTCCTACCTCAGGATGTAATTCCATATAATCATATTGTTGCTGTATGGCTTTTGCCGAAATAATGGTATCGGCATCTAATCGCTGCAAATAGCGGCCTCTCATATGTGAAATAATTGTATTCATCGAATCAGAAATGCCTTTGTTTTGAATATTATGAAACAAACGAACTTCAGGGTATTTATGTGCAACCTGATCGGCAGTATCGTCTGTACTCCCGTCGTTTGTAGCACAAACTTCAAATGAAATACCCGAAGCTGGCATACTTTCGAAGATCGAACTCAAACATTGATCAAGGTCTTTCCAACCGTTTAAAAATGGTATGCCAAAAGTTATATCAATAGTACTATGCATCAAACTCTCCTTTCTTATAAAGAGAACTAAGTTTGATTCCCAATAAGACAAGTACAACAGCTTCCGAAATTCCTGTGGTTATTGCAGCAGCAAAATACCCGTACGAAGGGATGAAAATAAGATTTAACATCAGATTAGTTGCAAAAGCACTCACGTATACGCGAATGAGGTAGTTTTGTCCCCCCATAATCATAACCCCCCACATAAGCAAAGATGAAACATAAAACAAAGGAATGATTACGATCAAGATGCGTAATATCATGACAGAGTCACTAATAAGATCGGCGTTAGAGCCTCCTAAAAGGTCTATCAATACGGGCGCCGCCACAAAACCAAAAACCGCACCAGATAATGAAACGCCGAGTAAAATCTTAAAGCTCGTTACCATACGCGAAGCAAATTGAGTACGCGAAGTTGCAAACGTTGTAACAAGAACTGGATACATCGAATTCATGAAAAACGTGGGGATAACCAAAGCAAACTCAAAAAATTTGTATGCCGCATTGTAAATCCCGACATCGCCCGTACCTTTCATTACTGAAAGCAATAACGCGTCAAGCTTAAAATTCCCCAAGTTGAAAAGCAGAGATATGCCAAGTGGGATTGTTGCAATAAACATAGGCTTGAGTATCGAAAAATTAAATATCCAACGTATTGAAACCAAGCGATGAGCAAGAAATAGCGAAATAGTCATCATGAGTATTTGTGCGATCACAAAAACAACACTGATTTCAAGAATTGTTGGATTCCTTTGGATAAACCACCACAGCATCGTTACAAAACCAATAGTTCCCACAAGTTCGGCGTAAAAAAGATATTTATAACTCAGTCGTGCCTGAAAAATTGCGTTAGTTGCTCCACGAATTCCTTGGGTAACAAGTGTAATTAATCCAATACTTATGGCAATTTTTAACTCAATCGTATAGGGCAAAATAGTAAGAATTGCAAATGAAATCCCCATGAGAATAATCCCCATGATGGTTCTTAAGGTTAGCAATGACCCAAAAATGATATTAGTATCACTATCAGGTTTTGACATCCAGTTTACTGCTACAGCATTGAGTCCAAAATCAGTTAATAGCCAGAACACTGTTACAAATGTTATTAACGTCTGATATTCACCCCATAGAGATGGATAAGCCGTTATGATCATACGCGCAACCAGAAAGCTTGCAAACGCTGTTACAAAGCGAGATGTGAGCTGATAGCTTACATTTGCACTAACACTCTTTATCAACGGAATATTTGTGTGGGATGGAACATGCGACACTTACGCATTATAGTTGGCATGAGGAGAATTGTCATTAGGAGTTAGCTGACGATTCGTTGCAACACGGGGTACAATAGATTCATGAACGAGACAGCCGAAACGGTATCCTCATTTATCATTGATACTGTAATAAATTTTGCTATTGCCTTAGCCTTATTTGTATTTATATATCTTGTTGTTGCGGTACCCCACAAAGTTGACGGAAGTAGCATGCTCCCCACATTTTTCAATGGAGACTATTTATTGACAGAAAAACTTTCACACTATTGGGATGAGTACACTCACGGGGATGATATCGTTTTTTATTACCCAAAGGACACATCTAAACGATACATCAAACGGATTATTGCAGTTGCCGGGGACACCATAACATTAACAGACGGCGTCGTATATATTAATGAACTGGCGTTAGGTGAGACTTACATCTCGGGAGCTCCAACTCATGGGCACCATTTTTTGGCTGACGACACGCCACTTACTTTAAACGACAATGAATACTTTGTGATGGGCGACAATCGTTCTGGAAGCAGTGATTCTCGTGAATGGGGAACCGTACCAAAAAATCTTATCGTGGGAAAAGTCGTTTTTAGATACTGGCCACTCTCACGTTTTGGTCTGATAGAAAGCTTCTAAAGGATCGGTTGCCTCGGTAATGTTAAGAAGCTGTTGATCGGTTATGTCACCTTTTATGTACGCATCATGAATTATTATCGGTAGATGTAAAATCCTTTTAAGCTTGACTACTTGCTCAACTGTCACTCCCATCCTACGCGCTACGACTTTGTCTTCAATGTTGTGTGAACTAATGAGAGATGTAATAAGTTTTGCTTGTTCAAGAAGCGAAAGAGATGATCTACGATAATTTTCCTCTAAATAGATTAACAACAGATCAGCTGAGGATGCATCTCCTACCATTGCAGGAATTTCAACTAGTCCAGCGATTTTTGCTGCCTTTAACCGTCTTTCTCCTGCAATTAGCTGTAGACCCGCAGGAGTGTTGCCCACAATGATTGGTTGCAAGAGTCCATACTCACGGATTGAATCTGCAAGTTCCATAATCTCTTTTTGTGAAATATGATACCGAACTCTCTTAGGATTTGGCAAAATGTGATCTACGGGAAGGAGAGAGTACGTAAACCGATTCATACCTCAATTAAACCATACTTACGCAGCAAGTGGTATAGGCTGTGTTAGGCCATATTAAATTTCCTTGAGACGGTACTTGTTAGCTCAAAATAGAAATTCCTTGAAATGGTAGAGTAATTTGCGTACATCGTTGAGCGAGGAGGTGACGCAATGAATAATTTTGATATGGAACTAACACAAAAACAAGCTGGGGAATACAAAAGATCAAGCAAAAAAGAGAGGTCTACAATCATTGATCAATACTGCGAGTTAACGGGGGCAAGTAGAAACTTGGCAAGCAAGCGTTTTCTTAGAGTCATCAGAAACTTCAAGCCAAAAGTTCTAAAGAAACCACCCGTAAATAAACCTGGTCGAAAATCCAAGTACACGGTTGTCCACAAGCATATTACCCGAAAGGCGTGGGAACTTTCTGGTGAGATATGCGGCGAACGGTTGTATCCTGTTCTTGGCGAGTATCTGAATGAGTTGGCAATGGCAGGTAAGATTACCTACAATACCAACGTTAGTGTTGTTACGAGAATATCATTAGCAACTCTCAAACGGATCATTGCAACGTTTCCAAAGACGTGGGGAAAACACCATCAAGGTAATTGCTCTGTGTATAAGTCGATACCAATAAATGCACACTTTGGTTCGAATGCAAACAAGCCTGGATATGTTGAGGTCGATTACGTTGAACACAATGGAGGTAACTCGAAAGGTCAGTTTGGGATTACCGGTTGCTATGTGGATGTGTGTTTGGGGTGGATTACCCGTTCAGCTGCATTGGGTAAATCAAAAGATGCCGTAGGATTAATTCATGATATAAACGAAGCAAGAATTTATCACAAAGTATATGAATACCATCCAGACAATGCAAAGCCGATCTTAAAGTTACTCCTTGAAAGGAGACTAAATCCAAGAGTACCCCACTATGACATCTCGCGATCACGACCGTACCACAAAGAAGACAACGGACATGTGGAACAAAAGAATGGAGACAAGGTACGAAAACTGGTTGGGTACCACCGTTACGACAGAGAAGACCACATGCAACTTTTGAATGAACTATATGAGATTGAAGACCAGATTAGCAACTACTTTGTGCCATCACAAAAACTGAAAGAGAAGGTTGTGGACGATTACGGGAGAGTGGTAAGTAGGAAACACCACAAAGCAAAAACAGCATACCAACGTTTGATAGAATCAGAGAAGATAAGTGCAGGGGTAAAAAGAAAGGTTGAAAAAATTCGTAGAGGACTAAGTTTAGTTGAGCTTCGAGAACGATCAGAGAAGATACAAAATGAACTTTTTAAGAAAACATTTTGAGGAAAATAATTGTGAGCTAACAAGCTGCCCGTTTTGGGCGTTTCGAGGAATTACTATTTTGAGCTAATACAAGGCTGGGTGTTCGGATTTGTCTGCAAGACATCGATGTATGTTCTGCCAAGTTTTTTTCTATATGAGACAAATCCATCTGTTATAGCAAAAATCGTATAGTCTCTTCCGATAAGTACATTCTCTCCCGGGAAAAAAGTCCCGCCACGCTGACGTACAATAATATTCCCAGACGAAACGGCTTGACCACCGAATTTCTTAATGCCTAGACCAATGTGTCCTTTAGATCGTTTTCCTTGTCGCGCGGACGCCGCCGCTTGTTTTTTCTTTGCCATAAGTAAAAATTATGTTGTGTGTGTAAAATCAGTTACTTTAAGAACCGTGTAGTCCTGCCGATGTCCGTACGAACGTCGATGTCCTTTTGCTTTATAAACCATGCCAACTACTTTTGGACTCCGAGCATGCTTAACTACTGTTGCATTAATTGAAAGATTTGCAAACGGTTTTCCAATCTCCACCGTTTCGCCGTTAACATATAAAAGAACAGAATCAAACGTAAGAATTTCTCCTTCCATTGAGTGAAGTTTATCAACTTTATATTCTTTATCCTTCTCGACAATGTATTGTTTTTCGTTTATTTGAAGCACTGCGTATTCCATAACCCACGTATTGTATCAAACGCCCTCAAAAACGCAACCATTAACGTGGGTGTTGGTGCTGAGATAAGGTCACTACAAGGCCAATTGCTATGATTGACGTAACCATTATTGTTCCTCCATAACTCATAAAGGGAAGCGGAATGCCTGTAATGGGCGCAAGACCAACATTCATACCAATATTGACCCCAATATGAATGAAAAACCACGATAATATGCCACAGATAACAATGTGATTAAAAAATCCGTCGCTACGTCGTAATGCTATCGATATTCTATAAAACAACCCCCCATACAAGAGAAGGAGCACGCAAACCCCAACAAAACCTTGCTCTTCGGCATACGTCGCAAAAATAAAGTCAGTATGTTGTTCTGGCAAAAATTGAAGGTGACTTTGGGTCCCTTGTCCCCAACCTCGTCCGAATACATGGCCTGAACCAACCGCTGTAATTGCTTGCCGGACATTATAACCAGATCCAAGTGGATCTGCATTCGGGTTCATAAATGTTGTCAACCTATCTTGTTGATACTGAGCGAGTGAACCCCACAATAGTGGCGCTCCTACAAGAATTATTCCATATAACACAGCTAATCGTGACATTCTAAGCGGACTCATGTGAAGCATGCAGGCAAAAACAAAAAGAAGTACAAGAGCACTTCCCAGATCAGGTTCAATAGCAATAAGCGCAGTAGGAACTGCAACCGCGATAAGCATCAAAACAAGTGGTATAAGATTGTTTATTCTTTCATTAAAATATGAAAAGAAACCGGAAAATGACACGATTAGGAACAACACAGATATACTTGAAGGCTGAAGATTAACTGAACCAATCGATATCCATCGAACTGAGCCGCGCGTTGTCTCACCAACAAACAATACCAAAACAAGCAGTGCTATCGTTGCAACGTATATTGGAATTGCAGCATACGGAATATATGTACTGCGGATAAACTGTAGCAGGAAAAATATCAACGCACCAAACGTTAACGCCAAAACTTGAACACTGATGAGGCTTGAGTTAAGTATCGGATTGGAATCTGCACCTGCAACAATTGTGCTTTGAATCGTTGACAATCCTAAAAGTATTATCACCGCAGCTATTGCAGGAATACTGATATCAAATGGCAGAGAGGGAAACCGTAATCGTCGATCCATTAATCTCAATTGTACCAGTTGCATTGGCGCTCATGTCTCCTTCAAAAAGAAGATGTTCTATCAAAAGTTTCTTTGATAACTCTTCCGTGTTTGTTTTTATGAAGGATACGAATTCCGAATCTGCATTAACTAAGATAGTAATTCGTTGATCCAGGGCATAACCCGCCTCTTTACGTAGATTTTGCACGGCGCGCACAAACTCACGAAGATTTCCTGCATCAATGAGTTCTTTGGTTAACATAGTATCAAGCTCAACTCGTACCTGTTTACCAGAAGAGATTTTTTCAAATAGCAGTTTTTCAATATTTGTCTCCGCGGAAATTACCTCGCAAATGTCAGGATTGAGAGCGTCTTCTAGAATGCCAACGCGCATGGATGCAAGAGGCTGTCGTACTTTTATTCCTTCTTTCTTACGCATTGCATGGGCTTGTTCAACAATATTTCTTGCAATCTCCATCTGATTCTCAAGTTCTAAGTCTACTTTTGTAGGATCAAAGGAAGGCCAATCGGTAAGATGTATCGATACTGGATCGTGATCTGCCCGCATATCTTGAAACAATGACTCCGTCATAAATGGAATAAACGGTGCCATAACTTTAAGCATACTGGTCAATACAATGTAACCAGTGATATAAAATTTGTCTTTCTCTTTGCTATTTTCAACTGAAGGGCCAACACGATCGCGAGACCGACGAATATACCATTGCGATACATCTTCAACCAAGAATTTTTCAATTAAACTTGCCGCACTCGGCGTATCATAAGCTTCGAGGGATGTTGTTACCTCTTGTAAGACTCTGTTGTAACGAGAAATGATCCACTTATCCAACACATGTGTTGCGATAAAAGTTGAAAAATCAGCATCTTCGGGTCTCCAATCATCCATCTTGGCATTTTGCATAAAAAACCGATACGTATTCCATACAATTACTAAAAATCTACGCCGGACATCGTCAAGTATTATGTAACCAAATCTCAAATTTCCCGTACCATACCGGTTTGCATTTCGTTCTCGTAGGTACAACCATCGAATTGAGTCCGATCCTGCCTTGTGGGCCGCTTCATCAAAAGAAATAGCATTCCCCGCGCTTTTATGCATGGCATCGCCTTTCTCGTCCACTAAAAATCCCGTGGTAAGAACGTTTTTCCACGGGGCTTTACCTTCAAGCGTTACTGCCATAAACAGTGTTGCATAAAACCAAAGTTTGACTTGTGCAACGTATTCAGTAATAAATTCAAACGGGAACCACTGCTCCCAGTTCTTTCGGTCATCAAGATAATTTACCGTAGAGAATGGAACAATTCCGGCATCAAGCCAACAATCGCCCACATCTTTTACCCGAGTAAGGACTTTTCCAGTGGTAGGTGAAGTGATTTTTATCTCATCAATCCAAGGACGATGAAGATCGATGAGTGTATCAACTTTTTCTGGTTCTAGCGCCAAAGAGCGTAACTCTTCTTTGCTTCCAACTACGTAAACTTCACTCCCGTCATCTGATTCATAAAACGGAAGGGCAAGTCCCCAATATCGTTTGCGAGAAATTGGCCAATCACTCATATTGTCAAGCCAATCTTGCATACGAAGTCCTGCGTGTTCGGGCATCCAATTAGCTGTTTTTGCTGCCTCCTTCATCTTAGGCCGAATTTCATCAGCTTTAATAAACCACTCGGATGTCGTTCTAAACACTAACTCGTGCTTGCAGCGCCAGCAGTGTGGATATGAATGAGTAATGTCTTCAAACTTATAGAACAGACCTTTTTCTTTAAGGTCTGAAAAAATCATCTCCTTGACCTCGAAAACGCTTTTACCTGTATATTCTCCATACCCTTCGACGTAAACACCAAACTCATCAATTGACGACAGTTTTGATCGCTCGGACAAAGTTTCGATTCTACCAAGCTCAAAGTCCTCTTTACCTGCGCTCGGTGCAATATGTACGATTCCTGTTCCTTCATCTTCGCTTACCTCAGACCACGAAATGAGTCGCTCATCTACATCAAAAAAATGAAAAGGCGCTTCATAAGCCTTATTGCGATGCCCATCGATACCTGCTGTTGCAACAATATCCAACAATTGTTGACCGGTAAGTTCAGCCACAATCTCATACGGTCCATTTTTTTCAAGAACTGCTACCCTGTTTTTTGCAAGAATAAGGTGTTCATTTTCCTGCTTAGCAATAACGTACATAATGTCAGGATTTACGGCGATTGCATCATTTGAAAGTAACGTCCATGGTGTTGTTGTCCACACAAGAAACGCAATGTGATCATTGGCGAGATGATACATATCGATCAGTTTTTGGCGTACATCGCTTGCTTTGCTAACCCTAAAGCGTAGATATATTGAAGTGTGTTTTACCGTTTTGTAACCACCATCAGAAAGTTCGTGCTGAGAAATTGCCGTACCACACCGTGTGCACCACGGCATCGCATCGATACCCTTATAGAGCCATCCGTTTTCGTGTACTTTTTTCAAAAAATGCCAAATGTGCAGATTGTTATTCTCGCTCATTGTGTAATAGGAGTTGTCCCAATCCATGAACATTCCTAATCGTTTTGATTGTTCTTCCTGAACTTTACTAAACTTTTCAACCCGTGTTTTGCAGGAATTACAAAACTTTTCGAGCCCAAAAGCCTCAATATCACGTTTTGAGTCAAACCCTAAATCCTTTTCTTCCTCGACCTCAACCCACAATCCCTGACAATCAAACCCATTTTGGAATCGTTGTTTATAACCTTGCGCATTCTTATACCGCTGAAAAAAATCCTTAATCGTTCGACCATGCGCATGGTGAACTCCCATCGGATTATTTGCTGTTATTGGTCCATCCAAAAAGGAAAATCGTTTTTCGCTCGAGTTATTACGAGACAAGTACAATTTTGGGACTTCATTTTTGCGCCACCAATCAAGTATTTGCTCTTCCAAAAGGGTAAAGTCTGGATGCGGCTTGGGCACGTTCATTGAAAGAATTATAGCATGTAACAAAACCATAACCGTGACGTATACCAAGCATAAAAGTGTATCCAATAGTAAAACTTGATACTATCGGGTATAATTATGTCAGTGATTAATGTACGTAAAGCAAAAAAACAGCGGACTGTTATAGCCCTGCTTATTCTAGCGAACCTCTATTTTATGCTTGCCGTATGGATAGCTCAGTTTAAGATCGGTGCGTACGTTATAGGTTGGGGCCTCCTTATGACCTCAATTGTTTCACTCTTGTATCGCAAACCAAAACAAAAGCGTCATTTTCAACAAAACGAGCTGCCACTTAGCTATCCACAACTATACGACGAACAAGGGGTACCTGAACCTAGAAACTGGAAAAACGCTGCACTTTCTCCCTTATGGTTTACGTGGATGGTTATTGAACTACTCGTGCTAGCTTTTTATTATTTTGTGCTTATCAATTTCATGAACGGTAATCACGGATGGTCGATGTTTTATCTATGGACATAGTTTTTCTATATTCTTGATATATTTCAAAGTTTGCCGTACACTCAGCATCACATGCAACGTTCACTTGCTACCCAAACAACAGAGCAAATCGGTAAAACGGTGCTTCTAAAAGGCTGGGTTGATTCAATTCGCAAACACGGTCCGGTTGCTTTTATTGATCTTCGTGATCGATCAGGATTAGTTCAAGTTGTACTCTCAGGCGATCTTCTTGAACGTGCTAACACAATAAAAAGTGAATTTGTTATCGAGATTACCGGAACTGTTGCTGCTCGCTCAGACAAGTATATAAACGAAAAACTTGAAACAGGAACGGTTGAAGTATCTGCAAACTCATTGGAAATAATTAATAGTGCCGATGTTTTGCCTTTTCCTATTGATACTGACGGGCACGAAATTGACGAAGATCTGCGTCTTGAATATCGCTACTTGGACCTGAGAAGAAAACGTCTCAATCATCACTTAAAAATTCGATCGCGCGTTGCCCAATTTGTACGAAATTGGCTTATTTCCAAAGACTTCGTAGAAATCGAGACTCCTGTTTTAACCAAATCCACCCCTGAAGGTGCACGTGATTTTTTGGTCCCATCACGATTACAGGCGGGTAAATTTTATGCGCTTCCCCAAAGCCCACAACAATATAAGCAAATGCTTATGGTTTCAGGGTTTGAACGATACTTTCAACTAGCTCGCTGTTTTAGAGATGAAGACCCACGATCTGACCGTGCCTATGCTGAGTTTACCCAAATCGACATAGAACTTTCCTTTACTACACAAGAAGAGATCATTACACTTACCGAAGCCATGTTTACCGAAATGGTCGAAACGTTATTTCCCGACAAGCACATCCAGCAAAAACCTTGGCCACGAATTTCGTACAAGGATTCCATGGAAAAATATGGCAATGACAAGCCTGATATTCGAAGCGATCCAAACGATCCAAATGAGCTTGCGTTTGCGTGGGTAGTTGATTTTCCGTTATTCACTCCACAATCAGCTGACGATTATTATCATGGATCCGGTAAAGCAGCTTTTGCACCCTCTCACCACATGTTTACCGCGCCTCATCCGGATGATGCTTTGTTGCTTGAAACCGATCCTACGGCAGTTCGTGGCCTGCAGCACGATTTGGTGCTCAACGGTCATGAAGTTGGTGGCGGGAGTATTCGTATTCACGACGCAAAAGTTCAGGAAAAGATTTTTGAACTCATTGGTTTTACCAAAGAACAAAACCAAGAATTTGCCCATATGCTTCGCGCGTTTACGTTTGGAGTTCCACCACATGGAGGAGTTGCCCCTGGACTAGATAGACTTTTGTACACAATCCTTGGTGAGACCAGTTTACGCGAGGTAATGGCGTTTCCTACGCAAGCATCAGGTAAAACGGCAATCATGAATGCGCCTTCTACCGTTACCGACGAACAGCTCAAGGAGCTTCATATTGAAGTTAGTAAAACAGCTGAGAAAAACTTACGTTAATTTCCTGCAAGGATATTCTTTCCAAGAGTTCCAACAACAAGACCTATTCCGGTAGCAGAACCTGCAATGAGTAACATCTCACATGCACTGCGCAATGGATTTCGCTTTACCACTTTCCCTTTAACATACCCGAGGATAAACAAACCAGTAAGTGCAGACAGCACAGAAACCAACGTTGCCCAAAGTGGCGAAGTGATAATAACAAATGGTGCAAGAACAATAGAACCAGCAGTAATATATGACGCGCCCATAAGGAAAGCGTTTACATAAACCCCTTTTGTTTTTGCGTTACCCGGAGTAAGTTCAGAAGCACTTTTTTCGCTTAGATAACTTCCTACCGACATACTAAACGACTCAACCATAATAACAACAAGCCCACTTACAATAACAAAAGAAGAATCTTGTGAGGCTACCGCTATGCCAGTTAACGCTCCAACAGATGATACAAAACCATCTTCAAACCCAAAGACGGTATTTCGTATTTGTCCTTCGGTAACTTTCACTCGTATATTCTAATTGTACTAATCTCATAGGTAAAGAAGCAACCTAAACACTATAGACGAAACAAACAGAAAAGACACCGTTTCAAGTAGCTTAAACTGAAACGATGTCCTTCTGCATTATTGTCTCTGACAAGAACTAGTTTGCCAAATACGATTCAATTACTGGTTTAATCGACTCGTATGGAACAGCTCCAACAATAATCTGTGCATCAATCATTCCATCAGCCGTAGACTTACCCACATAATATGTTGGTGTACCGCCTACGAACGCTGCATTACCATCGCTAATATCCTTTTGGACTTCAGTTGCATAATCGTTATTTGCTATACAATTGTCAAACTTAGCTTTATCAAGACCAATTTCAACTGCAATGTCAGAAAGTGGTTTTGACGTTCCTGCACCGTTAGACAACGTGTATTCAAAAAGTTTATCATGATACTTAAAATACACCGCATCGCCGCCTTGTTCGCGTGAACAATTTGCTGCAACTGCCTCTTCAGTTGCTTTTGGCTCGTGGAACGAAAGCGGGAAGTCTCTTACAACCATTTTTACTTGTCCAGTATCCACGTAATTTGTCATAAGTTCAGATTCCATCTTGTTGAAACTCTTTTGACAGAAAGGACACTCATAATCGGTAAACACAATAACAGTGACCGGTGCATCGGGATTACCTATTACAGGATCATCATCAACAGAAATCGTTGTCGTACTCGGCTGAGTTGGTTGAGGAATCGGTGTTGAGGTTACGCTACCCGTTGTTCCAACAGTCCCTGTTTGGCCAGAAAATACGTTTCCTGTTCCCGAAATACCCTGCAAACCGAAATACAAACCGAGTGAAACCATCAAACCTGCAATAACAATCGAAACGGGAACACCTGCATTATTTAAACCCATGATTAGTCACCTCCTTTGGAAGTTTTTTGTTAGATGCCATGAGGGCAAAAAATAGTATAAATACAAATCCCGTTATAGACATCACCGGTATGGTAATGTAGCCGAAATAATACCCAGACACGGTAGAACAAGATACTGAGTCAATGCCGCAGGAAGCTGCCATGTCAGGAAAAACTTGAAGCAAATAGTTATAAACCCCAATAACGATACCGAGCGTAGATAATGCCGTTACATATTGTTTAACCGAAAGATCTCGTTTTACAGCTGCAATAAATAGAATAATCGTTTGGGGATACATTAGTGCACGCTGGTACCAGCACAAATCGCAGGGTGGCAAATATAATACCTCAGAAAAATAGAGACTTCCGATCGTTGAGAAAAGTGCAACGGCAAATGCAAGATACAAACCATATGCTTGAATAATGGCTATGGGTACCGCAAGAAACCGCATCGGTAGTTGTTTTGACAATAAAAACACTATCAATAAAGCCACAATTGTTACGTTTCCCACGAAAGTAATGCTCGCTACAAATTCCATCGTTAACTAAGTTTATCACACTAAAATCTATAGCCTTTTTGATACTCATAGTTGCTGAATCGTGGGTTTTTTGTTACAAGAGTTGTATGAAGAGTACGGAAATAGTTCTCACTCAGACAAATTTTTCAGGATTAATCGATACGATGTTTTTCAAGGGGGTGATTAATAATGGATGATATAACAACAACCGACGATGAATTGATTGTTGATGAAGGAACAGAAACCGTCGACATGCTCGGTGATGATACCGATGAAGATAACGGTGGTTTTGATGAAATCGTACTAGAAGGAGATGATGAACTTGAAGGAGGCGACGACGAAGTAGTTGGTGAGATTGACGATGAAGTTGTAGTTGGCGATATGACAGAGGAGGTAATGTAATGCAGTTACAATATATGTATCGACGCAAGGTTGAAAGCTCCACAACGGATAGGTTAGTAAGAAATTTTACAACCGAATACGAAGTGGAGTTTTCATATAGCTTCTGTCACCACCGTTTGTTACGATAAACTTCAACATGCATTCATTCTCCCCTACTCTAACTCCCATTCGGATCGTAATTCTACTTGGCGTAATAAGCATTTTTGGGGTAGTAATCTCATTATATGTCAATATCGTTAATCCATTTATCGAGTTAATCCAGCATGATTTTCAACGATCACAGTCCACCAGAGAGCGCAACAATCTTGAAATCGAAAACTTAAAACAAGAACTTAACGCGCTTTCTGCATCACAACGAAATGCTCATGCTGAAAAAAATGAATTAACCAAACGTATTGAAGTGCTTGCACATGAACAAGCACCTGCGGTGTATGAAAGCCTCATGACCATAAAAAGTTCCTACGAAGAAATTCTTGATATATCAGAACGCAACACATCGGTTGGCTTAAGCACCATCTCGTTAGATGACAAGAAAAAACACTGGGGAGAACTTTTACTTACTCATCAGTTTGACGGAGCACAAAAAGACCTACAAGAAACAAAAACGATTCTTGATGCAGAGTATGCAAAATATATTGCCTCCCTACCAACACCTACCCCACAACCTGTAGTTGTTAAAAAACAACCAGCAACTGGCTACAGTTATGAATCCGTTGTTACATCAAACGGAACATTTGGCGTATACCTCATTAAACTGCCCAAGAGTTATTACACAATAAAAACGCTTGCTGCAAACAACACGGACTGCACGGATGGATGTCCCACCAAAAGTCTTTCTGAATATGTTTCTTCAGTAAACGGATATGCCGGCATGAATGGTAGTTATTTTTGTCCGCCTGATTACGCGTCATGCGTTGGAGCAATAAACTCTTATGACTATCCCGTATTCGACAGTAGTAACAACACATGGCTAAACAAAAGCGCGCTTTCGTGGAATAACATTGGTCTTGCAACGTTTAATGGCGACTCGAGTATTTTTTATAGATCAGCAAGCTCACTTAACGGCGCCAGTGTAACGGCAGGAATATCAAATTTTCCGACCATACTTGTTAACGGGCAAACATCTTTTACTGATGAGGACACTACTTCATATCAAGAAACAACAAAAGGCGCACGCGGTGTTTTAGGTGTAGACGCACAGTACTATTACTTGGCAATTGCAACAAATGCAACGGTTACGGATTTACCCGAAATCTGTACCGCACTTGGTATGACCGATGTACTAAATCTTGACGGCGGCGGTTCGAGTGCACTTTATATTAATGGAGGATATGTTGTTGGACCCGGTCGTTTTTTACCCAACGCGGTGGTTTTAGTACCGAAATAGACAATGTAATTTATTGTGAAACAACTACACGAAAAACAAAAAAAAGAAATAACAGAGACTGGAAACCGTCCAGAAAGATTAAACAAATGGCCTGACAAAGTATTGGGGCTTGATGCAGAGTTTGCTCAAGACATTGACCCCGCCAAATACCCTATCCTCTTCGAAACGTTTCGAAACAGTCAGATAGGTCAGCCAGCACTTGACCTTGAGCTCGCCATAAGTAGATGTTTTTACGACACTACCCCTGAGGAATCAGTATTGACTCCTGAGCAATGGCATTTCGTACGAAACAATGTTGACCAGCGAATGCTTACCGACGAGGACTTTGAATACGATGACGAAAAGGCTGAAGAAGATAGGGTGTTCCAACTCTTTATAGGCACATGGCCTTTACCAATACCGACAGAAGATGAAATATTACAACGCTTTGAGTCAGAACTGCACATGTATGCGGATGGAATACTCAGAACAATTAATCATGCGGTGACTAACCAACCTGAAGCCATGGTGTTTCTAGACAAATCGGCCAGACCAGTTGCTCATTTATTCAGACATCTATGGAAAGATGTTTTTTCAGGACAGGCAATGCCTTCTATTTATTTCGTGAGCTTTGGTAGAGAAAATCATGACTTAGGAGAGGATGGTGCTGTCGAGAAGTTTGTAGCTGAAGCCCAGAAACATTTACCACAACTTGCTCGAATGAAACAAATTAGCATTGTAGATGAAACTACCGCTTCAGGAGGATCCCTTGGAAATGCTAAATATACGTTAGCGCGTGCTTTTCCAAACCTAACTAAAATCGACGCTATTGAAGCCTTTGACGATGAACCTGCATGGGTGCACCAAGAACATCTGTCCAATCTTACCGACGATACGACTTACGAGCTAGGACTATCTATGGTTAGCAAAAGCCAACAAGCAATCATTAGAAACCCTGAGCTTATGGCTCTACTATCAACTGAAACACAAGCTCTTCTCATTAAAGAAGCCTCTGGATCAACTCAAAATGCCAACAAGGTTCGCAAAGAACTTGAAGGTTTAGCACATATTATTTCTAAACACATTGTTACCGCTGAACTACCACCCGTCCCGTACCAAGCGTATGTTAATCCAAAATCGGATGAGTTCTTCAAAGAAGAGGTTGGCTTTCACCTTAACGATCCGGTTGATGTTTTTCGATCAGCGTTATCTATGACATAATTAGGCATGGTGGTTTAAAATGATCCTGGAGTCAGAACGTACTTTTATTGTATTAACAGTACACATATGGTGGGTGTAGCTCAGCTGGCTTAGAATTTGCACTGCAAATTCTTATAAGTTTGGCATTGCCAAACTAAAGAGCACGCTCTACATTGCAAATCATGATAGTCAGAACGTACTTTAGGGCTGCTTGAAAACTTATGGTGGGTGTAGCTCAGCTGGTAGAGCGTCGGCTTGTGGTGCCGAATGTCGCGGGTTCGAGTCCCGTCATCCACCCCATCTTTCAATTTCCACTCCGCACTCATTGATACTGTGACGCTCTCTAGGTTACAATGAACCTATGCACACAAAATTCAGAGAAGTGATACTTGAACAGATACAGCCTTATCTAGACGATCTTGATAAGGAAGATTTCAGCCACAATAGCGATCATATTTTTAGGGTTGAACATATTGCTAAACGCATTGCAAAAGACGAAGGAGCCGATGTAGAAGTCGTTGAGGCAGCCTGTTTACTCTTTGATATTGCGCGAGGACTTGAAGACTGCGGAGAAATCGAAGACCATGCGCAAAAAGGTGCCGAGATTGCAAAAGACATTCTTCCCAAAGTCGGTTTTCCCGAAGAAAAAATTGAACAAGTATGCCACGCAATTTTTGTTCATCGAAGAAGCAAAGATAGGGTTCCTCAAACGCTAGAGGCAAAAATACTCAGAGATGCAGATTACCTAGACGCCATGGGTGCCGTAGATATTGCGAGAGTATTTGCAAGCGCATTACAATCACAGAAATACCAGAAACCTATTTTTGTAGACAAACCCTACGAAGATGGAGACGATCCAAACTTTTCGGCTATTCATTTTTTGTTTTATAAGTTGAACCATCCAAAGCATAATCCGGAAAACTTCTACACGCGATTAGGAAGGGAAATGGCAAAAGAAAGGTTTGACTTTATGAAGGAATACACAGAACGTTTTGTGGATGAATGGCACGGGATTAGATAATAAGATAGGGTCTAGGATACTTTAGAGCGGGTTTTTTCTAAATTCTACTAAAAGTATATCATAAATTTTATCCCTATTATTCCATCTCCATTCCGACTCTTTCAAGTGCAGATTAAACATTCCATCTGTTAAAC
>Ga0210019_1001154_pt1 | contig 29386 bp, 27 predicted proteins | sample CryGeyCG2114_020_2_FD_183969 | JGI IMG/M metagenome (GOLD analysis project Ga0210019, IMG submission 183969) | Groundwater microbial communities from aquifer - Crystal Geyser CG11_big_fil_rev_8/21/14_0.20 (SPAdes) (version 2) | ecosystem: Environmental > Aquatic > Deep subsurface > Groundwater ...
TGGATGGCGGCAAATGTCCGGGGGGGGAACCATCAACCCTTGTTGACGCAGTAGAAACACCTGTCCGGCTTATCCGGCCCGGTGTTATTCCATTTAACGAAATCGAGTTTTGCATCAAAGCCCAATTCGCTCATCCTGAGGCGCAAAAATGATTTTTGGAACCGGCCTGGATATCATAGAAATTAATCGGATTAAAAAGTCGATTGAAAAATATTCTCCCCGTTTTGAGAATAAAATATTTACCGATGGAGAAATCAATTACTGCCAATCCCAGGCAGACCCCGGAAAACATTTTGCCGCCCGATTCGCTGTTAAAGAAGCGGTATCCAAAAGCCTGGGAACCGGTATTAATCATGATGTTGGGTTTAAGGACATTGAAGTTGTGAATCAAGATTCAGGAAAGCCTATCGTCAAAATGGGTGGGCGGGGTAAATTACTATTCGAAAAACTGAACCTCAAGTCCATTCACATCTCCATTTCGCATGACCGGCATTACGCTATCGCCCACGCTATTGCAGAACAATAGCCCCAGCATGAACTCAAGTCTTTGAAACCCATCCGCCACTTACTGGAATACTTTTTTTTCAAACTGCTACTATTGTTAGTGCGCCCCCTTCCTCAGCAAACGGTGGTAAAGATGGGAAGAGCATTAGGCAGTCTGGCTTTTCTCTTTTCCGGCAAACGCAAACGGTCAGCGAAAATCAATCTCAATATAATTTTCGCAGAATCAAAATCATCGGATGAGAAAAACAAGATAATCAAAAAATCGTTTCAGAACCTGACAGTCTCAACCCTGCAATGCTTATGGGCTACTTTTGACACGAAGAACCGGGTACGAAAACTCATTGAGGGAGAACCTGCCGGACTGGATCTATTAGAACAGTGTTTGAAAATGAACAAGGGTATATTTTTTCTAACTGCTCACTATGGAAACTGGGAAATAATGGGATTGTTCCACGGTTACCTGGGCCTTTGTCCACTTTCTTCCATTGTACGCAAACTCGACAATCCTTATCTGGATCGAATCACAAAAAACTTTCGTACCATTTCCGGAAACAAGATTATTTATCGTGACGAGTCACCTTTGAAAATTGTGAGAGAACTCAAAAACAACGCCAGCGTTGCAGTGATGATGGACCAGAACACCGCGAAAGGTGGAGTCTTTGTTGACTTTTTTGGGAAGAAGGCGGCAACACCCCGATCGCTGGCACTATTGAGTTACCGCAGTGGAACACCGATCCTTCCACTATTCTGTTACCCCACTGAAAAAGGAACCTATCGCATTGAGTATGGCCCGCAGATTCAGTTTGAGAAATCCGGCAGTAAAGAAAACGATATTCTGAGTTGGACTCACCAGTGCCAACAGTTTATCGAAAATGTTATTCGGGAAAACCCCTCTCCCTGGATGTGCGGTCACCGCCGCTGGAAAACCCGTCCCCCTGAAGAAAAGGGAATCCGGATTTACTGAGAGCCCACCTCGCAGAATGAAATGTCCTGCCAATGCGTTTACTTCATGATGATATGGCACAGCAGGCACAAGTGTTGATACAAATTCTAACCCGCATATTTTATGAACAAAAAGTTTAATATGAGCAAATACAGGTTTTATAGGGGCAAAATGTGTTTTTGAAAAATTACCGTCCTGTTCAAAAACAGGGAAACCAAATCCCCCCAACCCCCTTCGCAGAAGGGGGAGCTTCAATGGACCCCTCTTTTTCAAAGAGGGGCTGGGGTGATTTACAACTTCTCCTGCAATATGCGGGCTAAAATTCCTCTGCTCCAAAGGGGACTATCTTTTTAAATGAATAGAATTGTCAATAAGGAGGGTTACATTTCTTCGGCAATAATGGACTTTAATTTATTGCGCAGTCTGAACACGGCTTTAGAGTGGATCTGCGAGACTCGGGATTCGGTGATGCCTAACACTTCCCCAATCTCCTTCATGGTGAGTTCTTCATAATAATAAAGAGAAATCATCAGACGTTCTTTTTCAGGCAGGGTATCAATCGCTTTTGCAATGATTTCTTTCAGTTCATTAAGCCTAAGATGGGTTTGCGGGTCTGCATCTCCCTTGCCCGCAAGGCAATCAAGAAGGCTCTGTTGTTCGCCGGATTCCTTGGCAATTCCCAGGTCTTCCAGGCTGAGTATAGGCATACTCTTGGTTTCATTCAGCGTGTCAAACAATTCGTCCAGGCTGATACCCATATCCTCGGCAATCTCATCATCTTCCGGGGGACGCCCGAGCTTATTTTGCAGTTTTTGAACCACCGAATCCATGGAAGAAGCTTTCTGCCTCACCGACCGGGGTACCCAATCCATCGATCGTAATTCATCAAGAATCGCGCCACGAACCCTGAACTCCGCATAAGTCTTGAACTTGGCGCCACGAGTTGAATCATACTTATCAACAGCGTCGATCAAACCCAATACCCCAACACTGATCAAATCATCCACCTCAATATGGGGAGGCAGGCGCATAGCAATGCGGTTGGCCACATATTTGATCATTGGCGCGTACTCTTTGATTACGGCATCCCGGTTTTCAACCGAAATTTCGATCTGTTGCATTGCGTTCTGTTTTTGTACCATTTAACGATTTCTTTCGTTACGCTGTTTGATCCAGTTGGTTTCCCTTGTCGTGATCATTGGCATCCGTATGAATGTCCTGAACCAAATCATTTTCATCTTTCTGCAAAAATAAATTCGCAAAGCCCCAAATCAATCCCCCAAAAATCAATGCCCCCAATCCTCCGCGAATCGCTCCAGTTACCACCCGGCTTCCCATTAAAACACTGCCAATCGCCAGAAATCCAAATGCCAGCAATCCAAACGCGATGGCCATCTTTTGAATATTAATCGGGTTCATTGCACCTGGAACGCACTCCGCCAAAAATAAGGTTGATCCCCTTCACCAGATAAGGGACTGGGTTTCTCTTTGGAAACTTTCTCTGCCAACTCGTTAAGACACACACTGAATTTAGAAAAAGGATACAACTCCAAAAATGCTTTTTGCTGGCGCACCGCCTTTGGCACATTCGGGTCATGCATGATATGACCAAGGTATTCGACGGAAATACCTTTAAGAAACCGATCCGTAACCGCCGTCAAATTACGATAAACGCCCTGCGCTTCACGCTCCGAACTGACCGAATTGACCACCATTCTAAAATGTTTTTGCGCGTGTTTATTGTGGAGGATTTTCATCAACGCGTAAACATCGGTCAATGAAGTAGGTTCGGTAGTCGCAATGAGAATTGTCTCGTGAGCCGCACTACAGAAAAAAGTGACATTGGTAGATATGCCGGCACCGGTATCAAAAATCAGGAAATCGTATCCTTGGCTGACACGGTCCAACTCATCCATGAGAAGCATTTTCTTTTCGGGCGGCAACTGCGTCAATTCCTGCAGGCCATCCCCGGCGGGCAGAAGATGGATGTCGCCAGGACCGCGAAGGATGATATCCTCCACATTGGATTCTCCCGACAATACATGCCCGATGTGCTTCTGCGGGGCCAGTCCTAAAAGGATATCAATATTATTCAATCCTAAATCAGCATCCACAACGAGCACCCTTTTGCCCCTCTTGGACAAGGCATAAGCCAGATTGGCGACAAAGTTGGTTTTCCCAACGCCGCCTTTTCCGCTACTGACCGCCAAGACCCTCAGGTTCGATCCGCCCATTTTTCTGTATGCCATTCTTTTTAAAGTAGTTGCCTGACCGCTCATAAGACGCCTTAATCCCTTAATTTATCTTGAATTCAGTTAAAAATCAAACTTATTACCCGTTCCGGCCTGGCCACTTCCAAGTCTTCAGGAACCCGCTGACCGGATGTAAAATACGACATAGGCAATCTGTTTCGCACACTAAAATTGAATAAGGAACCAAAACTCAGCCCTTCATCCAACTTGGTAAATAGAACCCGGTCCACCCCGATTGGGGAAAACTGGTGATACGTTGCTGTAAATAATTTTTCCTGCGCGGTCACACTGAGTACCAAGTGGATTTCCACCCCCCCTACCGCGTCAAAAATATCCTTCAACTGGCGCGAATGATCTTTATCCTGATGCGATCGGCCGGTCGTATCAATTAGAATGAGATCCTTATCAGAATGTCTGGCGACAATACGGCGAAGGTCTTCCTTTCCTCCTGCTACTTCAAAAGGGATTTCCATAATTTCCCCATAAATCCTCAATTGGTCAATGGCTCCCAGTCGGTAGGTATCCAGGGAAACCAGAGCTACCTTATGCTCCCGGCGTAGCGCATAATCTGCCGCAATTTTGGCTACCGTGGTGGTTTTCCCGACTCCTGTAGGTCCCACAAACGCGACCATTTTGGGACCAAAGCCATTCAGGTCGATCTCTCCCTTGCAGGGGATAACTTTTTTCATCAAATTTATGACTGGCTCATTACCGTTGCCAGCGATTTGTTTTGAGTTATCTTCCAAGGCTCTTTGCAAAATTTTTGATGCCAGTTTTTCATCCAGACCCCTTTCGACCATATGCGAATACGTATCAAACTGGTGTGACTGAAGACCAAGAGATCGTGCCTGATCGGTCTGGCTAAGAAGATTAAAAATCAGGGATTTCAGTTCCGCATCTCCTTTTTCCGGCAAAGATTTAACTTCCTGTTCCGGGAAAACCGGACTCGGAGTTTCAATAACCGGATCAGAATATTGCACTGCCGCAGTAATTTCTACACGCGTCGCTTCCTTTCTTCCGGCTATCGGCGTAGAAGGTTTTATAGAACGCGTGCTTAAAATAAGCGCGTCCTCACCCAACTCCTGCTTTATCTGTCTTAAGGCGATAGCATAATTGCTCGCCGTAAACTTTTTAATTCGCATTTAAATCCACAATACCCAGGTTTTTAATTTGCACCGAGGATGCAACCTCACTGTGCGATATGATAACCAGATCGGGAAGAAAACGTTCCGTGAACTTTCGGATATGCATTCTCAATCTAGGGGAAGCCAGCAAAACCGGCGATGTTTCAATTTTGGGAGAAATTTTTTCAATCATCGCTTTTAGACGAGTCAAGAATCGTTCCGCGACATTTGGTTCCAGTGCTAGAAATGTACCGGTCTCGGACCTTTGTATAGAGCCTTCAATGACATCTTCAATCCCCCTGTCCAGAGTCATGACCGAAAGTGTCCCATCACTGGATTGGTATTGTTTGGTTATAGGCCGGGCCAACCCCTGGCGTACATACTCTGTCAAAACATCTGGATCCTGAGTCAAAGAGGCATAGTCAGAAAGTTTTTCCAGGATGGTTCTAAGATCACGGATGGAAATTTGTTCTCTAAGAAGGTTCTGCAGAACTCTCTGGACCTTACCCAATGAAAGGGCATTTGGAATAAGCTCTTCAACCACCTTGGGATTGGTCTCCTTGAATTTATCCAGTAGCGCCTGGGTCTCTTGCCGACCCATAAGCTCATACGCGTGCCGTTTGATCGTCTCTTTAATATGAGTCGTGATAACCGTTGCCGGGTCCACCACCGTATAACCCGCCACCTGTGCCTCCTGCTTCTTACTGCTGGGAATCCAGACCGCAGGCAACCCAAAGGTAGGCTCGATGGTTTTTATGCCTTCAATTTCCCGATCCGTCGTTCCCGGATTCATGGCCAGTATCCTTCCCATCATGATGGAGCCACGAGCAACATCCACGCCTTTTATAAGAACCGCGTATTCATTCGACTTCAATTGCAGGTTATCCCTGATATGCAAAGGCGGAACGATGAAACCCATTTCCAGAGCAAACTGTCTGCGAATAGATTTAATCCTCTCAAGAAGCTCACCATTCCGGTCCGCGTCAACGAGGGGAATCAGTTCATAGCCCACTTCCAGTTCCATGATATCAAGCGGAAGAATGGATTCCACTTTTTCAGGAAGGGGCGCCTTGGCCTGCTCTTCTTTTTTCCGTAGTTGCTTTTGTGCGAATTTCTCATTGTCCTGAATTTTTTTATAAGCAATGACACCCGCCATAATAGACAATAAAATAAACGGAAAGTGGGGAAGACCCGGAATCAGGCCGAAGAAAAACAAGATGCCTGACGCGATGACAAATGCATAAGGCTGATCCAGCAATTGCTTGATCAATTCTCCAGGCAGATTCTTGTCCGATACAGCCCGGGTTACGACCAGGCCCGCGGCGGTGGAAACCACCAGTGCCGGGAGTTGGGAAACCAGCCCATCGCCGATGGTCAACAGCGTATAAACCTGTGCCGCTTCGCTAGCTCCCATGCCTTGCTGGAATACACCGATGGCAAAGCCGCCAATAATATTAACCAGAGTTATGAGGATACCCGCGATCGCATCGCCGCGAACAAAGCGGATAGAACCGTCCATACTTCCATAAAAATCCGCTTCCCGTTCCAGATTCCTTCTTCGTGTACGTGCCTCCTGCTCAGTAATGAGCCCGGCATTCAAGTCTGCGTCGATACTCATCTGCTTGCCGGGAATGGCATCCAAAGTAAAACGGGCCGCAACTTCCGAAGTACGCACAGAACCTTTGGTAATAACAATGAAGTTGATCATCACCAGAATGACGAAGATGACGGTACCCACCACATAATTACCACCGACTACAAAGTTGCCAAAAGATTCGATCACCTGCCCTGCCGCGGAACTCCCCTGATCCCCGTTTAAAAGAATGATTCGGGTCGAAGCAATATTTAAAGAAAGCCTGAGCAGGGTAATGATCAGTAAAAGTGAAGGAAATACAGAAAACTCCAACGGGGAAAGCATGAATACCGCCACCATGAGGACAACCAGGGCAAAGGTTATGCTGAAAGAAAGCAGAAGATCCAGCACAACGGTGGGAATCGGCATAACCATGACACCAAGAATCGTGATGATCCCAAAACCAACCATCAGTTCCTGCGGCTTTTGTGAAATAAGTTTTAAAACACTCGTTTGTGCCATGCTCTATTCTTTCAACCTTTCAAAATATTGACACCATTATAACGATGACAAAAAGCCAGAAAATCAATTAACTAAAGGCCTTGAGGTGCTCCCGTCCAGTTTTTCGAAAGTTACGTTTGCCCCAATTTCCTTTAAAAACGATAAAATGCAAGGTTCGTACCTAAGAGAAATGTTTGAGCTTATAAACATAAGCCAGGATCTCCGCCACAGCTTTATAGAGACTTGCCGGGATCATCTGCCCCACCTGCACAGTTTTGTTCAGGGTTCGTGCCAGAGGTTTGTCCTCCACCAGAGGCACGCCATTTTCCTTGGCAATCTCCCGGATGCGCAGAGCAATAGGGCCAACACCTTTGGCAACCACCAAGGGAGCGGCAAATTTATTGGTATCGTACTTGATCGCCACAGAAATATGAGTCGGGTTGGTCACGATCACATCCGCAGAAGGAACGGCTGACATCATACGTTTGCGTGCCATCTCCATTTGCACCGTTCGAATACGTTGCTTGATCTGTGGATTACCATCCGTCTCTTTTCTTTCTTCCTTGATTTCCTGCTTGGTCATACGAAGGTTTTCACGGTAAGTGAATTTTTGGAATGCAAAATCGAGCAGGGACAGGAAAATCATGACCAACAGAACATTGAAAATAATTTCCAGGGCCACGAATCCCATAAATGAAAGTATCTGTCCCACTCCGAACCCCATCAGAGGGGGAATCTCATTCCAATGTGATTTGATGACAAAATAGGAAATCACCGAAATGATCCCGACTTTGAAAAGGGACTTGAAAAGTTCCATGACGGAGTTTTTCGAAAAAATCCGCCCAAAGCCGGTAAGTGGATTCAGCTTATTAAATTTTGGGACCAACGGATGTGACGAGAAACGCAAACCGCCAATTTGAAGAATGTTGGAAGCCAGTCCTGCCAACATAATAAGTATCAGGAAAGGACCCACGATCTTGGCAAATGCTTTCATGGCATTTACAGTAACTTTATATAATTCTTCAGGGGTTAATTGCAAAGCCCAGGATTCAGCGAACATGCCATTCCAGGAACCCATCACAGTGCGGGTACTTTGTTCTCCCAGAATCATAAAACCAAGAAGAGCGGCAAGAAGAATGAATGAAGAATTAATCTCCCGACTGTGGGCAAAATTACCCTTTTCCTCGGTATCGGTAACCCGTTTGGATGTCGGCTCCTCAGTTTTTTGGTCTTTATTGTCTTCGGCCATTGCGCTCTCTCAGGTTTATAAGCCTCTCAGCAAGCCCATGAATTTGACAGGCAACTCATACATCTCATTTTGAACCAGGATATTGAAAAAAGACATCGACAAGCCAACCATCAAAAGTCCTACGCCAATTTGCAAAGGGAACCCCACAATAAACACATTCATTTGCGGGACCGTTCTGGCAACCAAACCCAGCCCAACACTTAGAAAGAAAAGAATTGCCATGATGGGAGCCGCAATTTTCACCGCAGTGGTAAAGGTTCCCGAAAAAAGGTAAAGTATGTATTCCGGGGTAATGCTGGCAAAGTTAATCTCGGCAGGATTGAGGATAAAAAAACTCTCAACAATAGCCTGGATGATGAAGTGATGCGCGTCGGTGGCTAGAAAAATCAACACTGCCAGAATATTATGGAACTGGGCAGTAACCGATACCTGCGTTTCGGTTTGCGGGTCTATAACGTTGACCACCCCAAATCCCATCTGAAAGTCCACAACCGTTCCGGCAACCTGGACCGCGGCAAAAATGAGACGGGCTATAAAAGCTATGGCCAGACCGATGGTCACATCCATCATGAGAAAAATCGCCAACTCCACAAGTCCACGTGGTTCTGGCAACGGCTGGTTCTTCACCAGCGGAAAAGTCACGATAGCAATAAAGAATATGAATCCGACCTTCAGGGTAGTGGGAATCTGCCGACTCCCTAATATCGGCACAAAAATTATCAGAGCCCCTGTTCTGAAAAATACAAACAGGAATCTTTCAAACTCGGCATAATTGAGATTGAATATATCCATTATTGAATATATTCAGGAAAGTTGATAAGAATTTTGGAAGTGAAGGAGATCATCAACTGCATCAGCCAGGGAAAAAACAAAAGAACCGACAAAAACACAGCCAGAATTTTTGGAATGAAGGTTAACGTCAACTCCTGAATTGAGGTGACCGCCTGAAAAATAGAAACCGCGAGACCAGTCACCAGTCCAAACCCCAGCATGGGCGCGGATAAAAGCAGAGTGGTTTTAATACTCTCCATGGCGAAATCAATAATAAACGCTTGTGTCATGAAATTTTAACCTCCAAAACTTTTGATCAATGAGCCGACAATGAGATACCAGCCATCCACCATCACAAACAGCATCAACTTGAATGGAAGAGAAATCAAAACGGGGGGAAGCATCATCATACCCATAGATAAAAGTATGCTGGCCACGACCATGTCCAGAATCAAAAAAGGAATATAGATCAAAAATCCAATCTGAAATGCCGTTTTCAACTCACTGATGATGAATGCAGGAATCAAGGATTGAATCTCTACCTCGCTGTCACTGGCCCGCTTTCCATCACCCAAATTCACAAACAAGGAAAGATCTTTCTCCCTGGTTTGCTGTAACATAAAACTCTTAAGGGGAGCTTCCGCCATTTTCAAAGCATCCACCTGGGATATTTCTTCTTTCAAATAAGGTTGCAGGGCTTTTTCATTAATTTCGCTCCAGGTCGGCCCCATGACAAAAAGGGTCAAAAACAAACCCAATCCGATCAAAACCTGAGTGGGTGGCGTTTGCTGGGTTCCCATCGCCTGCCGGAGAAAAGATAAAACAATAATGATCCGGGCGAAGGAGGTGGTCATGATCAGAATTGATGGAGCCAGTGTCAGGATGGTGAGCAGAAATAGAATCTGTAAAGCGCTGGAAACTTTTCCAGGGTCGTCCACATCCTCCATTCCCAATTGAAGGGAAGGAAGTGGAATGGCTTCCGCCGAGGTGGCCATGCCAACAAAAATTCCTAATGCCATTAAAAGCAGACTGATTCTTTTCATATTCATGCTCTTGCGTTTTTAAATCTTCCCATTTGCTGTCTTATTTGGGCCGTCACATCGGCTACAGACTTTTCCCTGGTGATTTTTTCAGACCCGGAAAACTGTTTCATATAATTTAAAAACTGGCCCGCCGTCTTCCCTGAAGGCGCTCCAGCTACTTCTGGCTGGCGGTTTGCCTGATTCCAGCTCAGGCCGCTATTCCCCTTGCCGCCTGTGGATTTAATTTCTTCTATTTTCTCAGGATCGGTAATATTAGTGAGTAACGTTATATGATCTTGAGACATCCCAAGCACCAGTACCTCACCCGCGACTTCAACCAGGACAATGTTCTTTTTAGGCCCCAAAAATCCGGTTCCCAAAACATTCACCAGTTTTTCGCCGCCTCCAAACATAGTGTTTTTAAGAACAAATTTTTTAAAACCAAAAAACAGAAGGAAAATGATCCCCAGAACCAATGCAAGCATGGAAAACATTTTCATGCTTGAAGGAACCAGTTCAATGGGCTTGCCTGTTGGCCGGGAATCTTTCAAGGAAAACATCGGGCTCTTCTTCTCTGTGGATCGCCCGGATTTTGATTTTTCCTCCCCCACTTCATTTTCTGTTTTGGAATCCGGTAAAGCCGTTTTTTTGATCTGCTCGACAATCGGCTCCACCCCCATTCCAGCCCGAGTCACCTTAACTTCATTTCCCGGTTCCACTTTTTCTATTTCCCTGGGTTGACCATTTGTTCCTACTTTTATTTCTTCGGTCGTATTTGAGGTGCTTTGTGTGCCCTGATCTCTAATTTTTTCTGACGCACGGGCCAAAAATTTTTCCAACTCGTCTTCATTCATCAATTCATCGCCAACAGTTTCATGACTTTCAATCATACTGGCGGCATTCGTTTGGAGAGCAGGCCCCGCATGGTCAAGGCGAACAATTACAAACCGGCCCTGCCGGACAAGGTGGAACCTGTCACGAATATCGGAACCATCTTTCTTAAGAAATCGAACCCGCAAGGTTTTGGCATTGTATTGAGCCGCAAACACCCTGGCGAGGACAGGACTGTCCACAGGAAAAAATTTTTTCGCAGGTTTTACAAAGGCGAGTGGAAAGTCCACTTGCACAGACCTGTCAAAAAATTCCGGTTCCTTAAAGTCATCGACCGGTTTTTCAAACTCGAGCCGCACAATGAGTCCATCGCCAACTTTGCTGGTTTTTACATTTTTTAACAGGTTAAGAGAGTCCCATTTCCCGGATGCACCAGCCAGAGTGGTGAGAGAAAATAGTAAAATCCCGACAAGAAATTGAATACTTAAAGCACGTTTCATTTTCAGTACCCTTGCTTGTTTTAAGTTCAGTCAAAAAACCGACAGGTTTATGTCCTGGAACGTGAAATTGCAAAGGTTGTACCTAAATGAAAAAAAATATCAAAATTCACATCTTTTTTGTTTTTTATGTGAAAAAGGAGGAGGGCATGAAAAATTCCCGTGCAACAGGGAGGGGAAAAACCACGGCAGTACCAGAAAAACCAGCCGCAATTTACTTTCAATGCGGCCGGTTTATGCCAGGGATTGTACGCGTTCCATGGGTGATACGATATCGGTCAACCTCACACCAAACTTTTCGTTGACCACAACTACTTCACCACGGGCAACCAGTTTCTGATTGACCAGTACCTCTAAAGGCTCTCCCACCAGTTTGGTCAGTTCTATGACCGAACCCTGCCCCAATTGCAGGAGATCGTTGATCAACATTTTGCTTCGTCCCAGTTCAACGGTAACAGTCAGGGGAATGTCGAGGATAAGGTCCAGGCTTTTGGTTTCTTTGGTAGTAGCCGCGGCCCCTCCCGTTTCCTCCATATCCTCATCATCATCTCCCGTCTCGTCGATATCTTCGATATCTTCCAGAGCTTCAAAATCCTCTTTGGCGGATTCATCTTCCATAATCTTATCCTTCCCTTTCGATCACTTCAGTTATTTGTATTGCTTTATTTCCCCTGGAAACACCGGGGAACCCCTTAAATTTCGGATTTTGCTCAACTTTCAAAATTAACGGATCCGTCACATCATTGCCAAGCGTAAACGTATCGCCCACCTTGAAGCTCATAAGTTCCTTAGGAGTGATTACCGTTGTTCCCAATTCGGCGATCACTTCGACTTCGGTAGTTAACAGCTCTGTCCTGAGCCGGCGAACCCAAACTTGATCCACTTCCATCTCTTCACTCTGGAACTGGGCTTTAAGTTTTGGAATGACCGGCTCAATCGCCGCATAGGGCAGACAAATTGTCAACGTCCCCGAAATGTTTTCCATTTCAATTTCGAACAGAATAACCAGCACAATATCGGTGGGCGGCACAATCGCCGCAAACTGGGGGTTAACTTCCGAACGGACAAAATTTGTGGTTACCGTATGGACAGGCCGCCAGGCTTTTTCCAAGTCTTCCAGGGCGCTTAATACAACGCTCTTAGTCATTCTGATTTCAATAGCGCTAAAATCCCGGCCCGTTATCTTTGCCTCTTTGACCCCAGACCCGCCAAAAAATGTATCGACCACGGCAAAGACCAATTTGCTTTCAACAACTATCAAACCATGGCCGCGCAAAGGCTCCATACGGAAAATATGCAAACTGGAAGGCACAGGAAGAGACCGGAGAAAGTCGCCGAACTTAATCGTATCGGTAGAAACCGTGCTGACGTCAACGGATTTACGCATCAAGGTGGAAAATGTATTCCGGAAAAGCCGGGAAAACATCTGGTTTATGATATCCAGAGTCGGTAACCGACCACGGATAATTTTTTCCTGGCTAGTGAGGTCGTAGGGAACTATGCCAGAGACTTCTTCCGGAGCTTCATCCGTTTCCGTCTCAATTTCACCATCTCCGACACCTCTTAGTAAGGCATCGACCTCGCCCTGTGATAGAACTTCACTCATAACTCACGCCTTTTAAGTGCTTCCGACATTTTATCATTGAATTATAAATTCCGTAAAATATGCATCTTTAACATGCCCTACCACAAGAAATCGGTTCACACGGGTGGTGATTTCGTCCTTAAGCTTGAACTTACCCTGAACGGAATAAACATCTTCAAAAGCCTTACTGCTTAACAAAACTAAAATAGAGTCTGTGATTTTTTGTATATTTTCCTTTAACTCCACATGAACTTCAGGGGTGCTCAACTCCAGGGAAATCGTGACTTTGAGAAAGCGTTTTCCTTCACTGCCCGCCAAATTGACAACAAACGGGTCCAGCGGGAACATGACACCAAGGTTTACGTCTTCTTCCACCGGTGCCGCCTCTTTTCCTTTTTCCCCTGCAGTGGTCGTTTCTGTTGCCGGCTTTTCCTGAAAAAAGTTGATGTAAGCATAATAACCACCGCCACCTAATACCAACAGGCCAACCAGGATACCGATTATCAAACCAATGGGTTTTTTAGCCCCGCTAGCCTCGGCCGCTTCCAGCTCCTCTAATATGTCCTCGTCTGCTGCCATAAGTCACTCTCCTGCCCTTTTGATCGACAAAAATAAAAAATTAACTATTAAAATTCAGGGACTTATTTGCTTTTTACCGTTTATAGCAACTTATATGCCAAATAGAACCACACCACAATAAAAACAATAAAATCGTTATTTTAAAAGTACTTACAGGCTTACCGGAGAAACCATCCCGATAATTTTTCCGGAAAAATTCTTCCGAATCCGGTCATAATTTTGACGCGAATCCAGGCTGGGCAGAAATCACTGGCAAACTTTAAAACCTGTGCTATAAAAATTTTTTGATGTATTTTATAGCAGTTTTTAAAGGCCTCTGCTTGCTTAGCAAGCAATCTGCTCCTAATCTACCGCCCTGCTATTTTACTCCCTCCTCCCCCAAGACAACAAGTCCAACCAGTAAATATATGTTTTTAATACATTTATATAATTCCAACCCATTCAAAAACTCTGTTTCTCGCCATTGGTATAAATGGTATAAAAATTGAAAACCTCTCCCAACAAGAAGGCCAATAATCACCACCCCTATTTTACTTTATTTAGGAGATCGGGTTTTATGAAAATCAGAATTCAAGCGAACAGGGTCGCCCTGACTTTTTTATTCATGCTCTTTCCTGTGGTCGCGTCAGCTGAGGAAGTGCCTCAAATAAGCTACCCGGACACCGCCTGGATACTGATTTCCTCGGCTCTGGTAATGCTCATGCTTCCTGGCCTGGCACTATTTTATGGTGGCATGGTGCGGCGCAAGAATGTTCTCAGCACATTAATGCACAGTTTTATACCGCTAGGAGTCATCACCATACAGTGGGTGCTGTTTGGCTATTCTTTAGCCTTTGGTAACGATATCGGACATTTTGTCGGAGACCTGAGCAAAGCTCTCTTTATAGGAATTGATTATAAGGCTCTTTCCGGCACCATTCCGGAATATTTATTCAGCATGTTTCAACTGATGTTTGCCATTATCACGGCCGCTCTCATCAGCGGGGGTATGGCCGAACGGGTGGACTTCAAAGCTTATATCGCCTTTATTTTCATCTGGTCCACCGTGGTTTATGATCCTATTTGTCACTGGGTCTGGGGTGGCGGGTGGTTGGGCGACCTTGGGGCTCTGGATTTTGCCGGGGGAACCGTGGTGCACATCGCTTCGGGAACTGCCGCTCTAGCCGCGGCTCTGGTTCTTAAAAAGCGCAGAGGCTTCCCAGGAAAACTCATGATTCCTCACAGCCTGCCTCTCACCCTTCTGGGGGCGGGACTTTTATGGTTCGGGTGGTTTGGCTTCAACGCCGGCAGTTCACTGGCCGCAAACGAATTGGCGGTGCTGGCATTTACTAATACCCAAATCGCAACCGGAGCTGGGCTACTCGGCTGGCTTGTTGCCGAGTTCATCAAAGCGGGAAAAGCCAGCGCTCTCGGTGCCGCATCCGGAATCGTAGCCGGGTTGGTCGCCATCACCCCGGCGGCAGGATTTGTCGAACCTCTATGGGCCATGGTAATCGGCTTTCTCGCTGGACTGATCTGCTTTTACGCTGTTGTGATGAAGATGAAAATCGGCTACGACGATTCCCTTGACGTTTTTGGAATCCACGCCGTGGGCGGTGCCTGGGGTGCTCTCGCAACAGGATTATTCGTCACCGTAGGAGGAACAGGTCTTCTGGCAGGCAATTTCAACCAGGTCTGGGTTCAATTGGTTGGCATCTTTGCCGCAGGATTGTACTCCTTCGTTATTACCTATGTTCTGGTCATCATTATAGATAAAACCATCGGGTTCAGGGTAAACGATGAGGAAGAGGAAATGGGGCTGGATACAACTCAGCATGGAGAAACTGGATATAATCTGGTATAAAGATCAAATCATACCGTTCGACTCACGTTATGACTGGTTCCTCAAAAGCCATTACCTTTTCAATTTTCAAAGCTTTTTTTAAATGCGGACCGCTTCATGTAGCTATGCCGGATTAACAAAATTGGACCACAAAACCTGTTTAAAATCCGCATGGGCTATTGACAGAATTTATCAACTTTCTTGAAGGAGAATTGGGATGAATAAAGTTGTTAGACAAGGGTTGGTTTTATTAATTTTTCTCTTCTTGGTGATGGGGGGAAGAGCGCAGGCCGAAACGGCCCTTGAAATCATCAAGGATATTCAGATCCATGGTTTCGCCTCGTCATCGTATAATTATAATTTCAATCAACCTCTGAATCCCACCAACGGTAATTCTAATCGCATCTTCGACACGGATTCCAACAGTTTCAAATTTGACCTGGCTGAGTTGGTGCTGGTTAAGGAAACGCCCAATCCGGGAGACATCGGGTTTCGCACCGATCTGGATTACGGGTTCAGCATCCCCAGGGTCACCCATTCCTCGGGAAACACGGTCACGACGGACGAATTTGATGTCCAGCAGGGTTACGTCTCGTACAATGCTCCCCTCGGAAACGGTTTACAACTGGATTTCGGTAAGTTCATCACGCATATCGGGGCGGAAGTCATTGAGGGCCACGACGGATGGAATTACAACTATTCACGTTCCTTCCTTTTTGGACTGGCCATCCCCTTCACGCACACCGGCGTGCGGGCCGGGTACAGCCTCAGCGACAAGGTGTCTGTTTTAGGAATGATCGCCAACGGATGGGATAACACCACCGACAACAACAGCGATAAAACGTTTGGGATGCAACTCAGTCTCGCGCCCACCGAAAATATTTCCATGTTGCTCAACTGGGCCGGAGGGGGCGCCAATGCCGCCAGTAATAATTCCAACTGGTTAAATATTTGGGATGTCGTGCTAGACTTCAGCCTCACCAATCGCACCCTGCTTCAGCTTAATTTCGATTACGGTTCTCAAGAAAGCGCCTCTGCCCTGACCAGCGGTGAAACCGCGATCTGGTGGGGATTTGCCGGCATTCTCAGGCACGACTTAAACAAATGGGTTTCAATCAATTTGCGGGGCGAATTTTTTAATGACGAAGACGGCTTCCGGGCAACCAGCATTAATGGCACCCCAGTCAAGCTTTGGGAGTTCACGCTCACGCCCGAATTCCGTCTTGCCCAGAACATGGTTGTAAGACTGGAGTATCGTCACGACGAAGCCGATAAATTTGCCTTCAAGGATGAAAACAATAATATTTCTGAAACCTCGCAGGACACAGTGGCCGTCAACGCCTTGTTCCATTTCTAGCGCATGTCTCGGTTTTAAATCATTTTCCCGGTTGCTATACGGATTCGGATGAACGGTCGAAATCTCTTAAATCCCCCAACCCTCTTTAAAAGGAGACCTTTGCATAAGTGGTTCTGTATTGAGAAAAAGCGAGATCCTTCTTCGCCAAGGCTCATTCTGCATGTCATTCTGAGCGTAAGCGAAGAATCTCGGGGTTGTGCAAAGCTCTCCTTATAAAAGAGGAGCCCTCTCCCCGTGAGGGGTGGCGTTGGTTTCTAATTCTCATCATCCAATCCGTCTTCAGCCATTCAAACCCTTTCAGCCAACCCTCTCCATATTCCACTCCGGGAAATCAACCTCCGATTACATCCGGAGTGGAATATAAAATTAAAAGTTTATATCTCCCCACTTACCTTATAAAATATTGCATATCATTTAAAACCACATGAAATAAAAAACCCTTGCTGACACAAGCCCAGAACCAGATCATTTACTTGATGTTTTTAAACGGCATCCTTTTTCTGGGTTTGAACTTCATTGCCTATTCCATCGTTTTTCCGGGACCTAAAGGCTCTAAACGAATCGGTTACCTGTTCATCTCTTGCGGTCTGCTGGCCTGGCTGACGCAGTTGATGCAGAAAGGGCTTGTGGCTTTGGACTATCCTCCCGATACCATAACGGGCCTTTTGTTGAGCGGGTTTATCGTTCCTGTCTTTTTCATTTCCCTGGCCTATTACAGGGTAAAACGTAATCGTATAGACCGGGCTACATTCGGAAAAAACGAACAAAACCAGAAGGGAAAGGACAACCATGATTGACCTGAGAAGCGACACCCTGACCCAACCCACCCCGACCATGCGCCAGGCGATGGCCAACGCCAAAGTCGGGGATGATGTTTTTGAAGAAGACCCGACTCTTAAAAAACTGGAGGCTCTGGCCGCGAAAAAAACCGGCAAAGAGTCAGCTCTCTTTGTCCCCAGCGGAACAATGGGGAACCTCATCAGCGTCCTCAGTCACTGCCAACGTGGGGATGAAGTTTTACTGGGCGACCGAAGCCATATTTTCCTGCACGAAGTAGGCGGGATGTCAGCCCTGGGTGGAGTCCACCCAAGAACCTTGCCCAATAATGAGGATGGTACGCTACCCCTTCCATTAGTAGAGCAGTCGATAAGAAAGTTAGATATCCATTATCCCCTTACCCGGTTAATTTGCCTTGAGAATACCCACAACCATTGCCAGGGCTCACCTCTTAGCCCTGAATACATGGCAAGCATGGCGGCCCTGGCGGAAAAACACGGGCTCAAAATTCATCTGGATGGAGCAAGACTGTTTAATGCCGCCGTGGCTCTGGATATAGAGGTTGAGGCTTTGACTCGGCATGCAGACTCCGTCATGTTTTGCCTGTCCAAAGGGCTATCTGCCCCGGTAGGTTCCCTGGTCTGTGGTGACCGGAACTTTATCCAACGTGCCAGAAAAAACAGGAAAATGGTAGGCGGGGGAATGAGGCAGGCAGGACACTTGGCCGCGGCTGGCCTGATCGCTTTGGAGAACATGGTGGAACGTTTGAAAGACGACCATCTACACGCCGGGCTTCTGGCAGAAAAATTGGCATCCATAGATGGAATCGAACTGGATCAGACCCAGGTTAAAACAAATATTATCTTTTTCAAACTCAACCACCCAAAAATCGACGGAGATACATTTTTAACGCTGTTGGAAGAAAGATCCATTAAAATTCTCATGGTCGATCCGGGAGTATTCCGCGCCGTTCTGCATCGGGAAGTGTCAAGAGAACAGGTCCAAACCGTAGCCCAAACCATTCATTCCATTTTAATAGAGCAGTATAAGTAAAATATTCCTGACTCCGCAAACCCTCAAGGAGTGAAACGTGAGGCCGCTTTTGCCTCCGGATAAAGAAATCGCTGATTCCTTCCCCGGCTAACAGGAAACTTGTTTGACAGAAAATCAAATTACCTCTAGAATGAGGCAACCTTTAACGTTATAGGAAAACTATGATCGCCTTAGAAATGAAAGACACCCTGGAGTTGGTTCGCCAGGCACAAGATGTGGTAAAAAGCCGTTACCTGTTATGCATTCTGGTAACCCAGAGAATCCATCAATTGGAGACAGGTGCCCAGCCAACCATTGATGTTGATCCCGAAGAATACTCTTCTCCAAAATCTTATTTTGAATTGGCCCTCCGGGAAATTATCGAAGGAAACATGGATCTGGAACAGGTTACAGAAGAAGATTAACTCTCCCTCACTGATCGAATAATATTTTCATTCACAAAACTTCCCTTTCGCCGGTATGTCGAGGGATCCTGTGTTTTGCTCCCCCTTCCACGAAGGAGGGCTTTGCATAACCCCGAGATTCTTCGCTTACGCTCAGAATGACATGCAGAAACCATCGTATTGTCATCCTGATGAGCCTTGGCGAAGAAGGATCTCGCTTTTTCTCAATACAGAACCACTTACGCGAAGGTCTCTTCCACGAAGGGGAATGGGTGACCCTTTACAATGCGTACGTCATTCCCGCGCAGGCGGGAATCCAGAAATTCTTCCTCTCGCCCTCATGGATTCCCGCCTGCGCGGGAATGACGTGGGTTGAGTTGAAAGGTATTGGTGGAGACTTACGCCTGGACTCTCTCCAAGTGGGTGCGCCCTGCCGGGCGCGCCATAAAAAAAAGCCCGCCGAGATCCGGCGGGCTTTCTTATAAAGCTAATGCTGACTATTTAGGAAGCTCGTCACGTCGAATCTTTCCTTCGTCAAACATTTTACGTGCACGTTTTGTCATCCATACCAACCAGCCCTGGAAGCAGACAAAAATGACTGCCATGATGGGAGGCATATAGTAGAGAGACGCAGGCAATGCCGGTTTCAAAATGGTGTAGTACCAGGTCGAAATAGCCATATGCTCATCCTTCTCTTTATCCCTACCTGCCCATTGCAGAAAACTTACCGGAATGAACTGCTCAGTAGGAATCTGAACATCAAATTCACCCTCCGTTTTCAAGTCACGTTTGAACATGATCTTGACACGGCCTTGTTGGAAAATTGAGTCCACAACCTGTACTTTGCCAGCGTACTCTTTGTCTTTAACAGCATCGAAACCAAATCCAACCGTTTCCTTAACTTTGACGTCCAACTTATAACCATCCGGTTTTGGAGGGTTGGTGGCGTTGTAGTCCTGGGCCAGGAAGTTGGCTTTCCAGATATCGACCGGTTTTTTGGAGTCACCCATGATGAAATAGGGTTTTTCCGCACCGAACAGGTCCTGAAGTTTTGCCGGCCATTGCATAGCCACAGCATCCGGGAATTCCGGATCCTGCGACATAAACCGCAGATGGTATTCAACCAGATAATAAACCGCGTTCTCTTCAGCACTCCAACGAGAGGATACCCAAAGGTTATCGGTTTGCGGATCAAAGTTTCGCTTGCCTCTGGTGATTTGACCCGCCATAGCAATGTAATGTCGGGGTGGGTTTTCTTCCAATTCCTCAGGAGGAGCAACGATCCTGGAATCAACATCCGCAGACTTCCAACTTGGATCGTCAATCTTCGGGGAAACTGGACCCTCCGTGTAAATGGACTGGATGAGGAAGTCCGGAATAGGCTTGTTGGTCAGTTTGTCAATATTCTTCCTCGGACAGAGGGAGTTAACAAATGCCGCCAGTTTCCAGCGATCCTCAACCGTAACCTGGTCCTTAAAGTTTGGCATCGGGGTGCCATTCAACCCGGTAGAAACCGTACGAACTACGTTGAAAGGATTAAAAGGATCCCGGCGAGCTCCACGGAAGTTCCAGCACTGTTGCCAGTCCGCCGCAACGATCGGGAAACCCCAGTCGTCTTTCATCGTCGGGTTACCATCACCCCGGCCTTCGCCGCCGTGACACTCAAAACATTTATTCTTGATGAAGATTTCTTTACCCGCGTCAATATCAGCTTGAGGCACGCCCAAATGATAGGGACCCTTTGTCCCCCAAGGGTTGGTGCCAAAATCCTGAATATTTACTTCTTCATCAGTGTCGCCAAAATCCCGATCCTGAATCAGGGTTTTAACAAAATTCACAACGGAAACAATCTCTTTTTCTGATAAAAACTCACCCCATGCCGGCATTGCCGAACCTTGAAGTCCGTTTTTAACAGTTTTGATCAAATCCGCTTCCATGGGGAGTTCACCAGAATCCGTCGTGCGGATCTTGAAGGTCCCTTGGATGAAGTTCCTGGGCCGGGTGAACAGGCGGTCTGCAGAAGGGCCGTCTCCGCCCCCTTCAACCCCGTGACACCAGACGCATCTTTTAAAATAGACCTTTTTACCCGTTTCCAGCATGTCCTTCTTGACCGCGTCCGGAGCCCCGGCAAACACCGAAGTGGGAACAGCGATCAAAGCCACAGCCAGAAGGGAAAAGATCAGGCGTTTGATATAGTTGTTGTTCTTAGTCATTGTCATTCCCATATGTTTAGGTTTTAGTAACCGAAAATACTATTCAAGCTATTCTCCGCCCTCAGTGGCACCTTCTGTACCAAAAGTTCTTGGATGCCACCCTGTGTACCAGTATTCAAACAGGATAACCTTCCAGATTTCTTCCGTCTTCAAATGTTCCTCCCAAGGGGGCATTGCTGAAGACCAGGGGGTGGATTCATTCGGCAGACCAGGTCCACCTTTAGCAACCCGCCAGAACAGGAATGCTTCCTGCAACATGGCGATGGTACCCGGGTCAATGAAGTTCGCCGGGGTCGGGTTGAACACATGGGAGAACATGCCCAGTCCGTTCAACTGGTCACCATGACAATAGTGGCAGTTCTGGAAGAAAATCGTGCCGCCTTCCGTCACAAACTTCATGTATTCCTGCTTGTCCGCATCCAGAAACGGGAAACTGTCCTTATATTTGTCCTGTTCATCAATGCGGAATGGATTGTTGGTCGATTCCAGCGGGTAGGTCTTACCATGCACTTTCGTGGTGGCAGGAGGAGCGGGGTGAACCGTCCGCAACTCCACGGGCTCCTGATAAGACGGATAAATTGCCTTATAGGTCCCAAAACCCACCAGAATCGGGAGAGCGGTCAACGCAATGATCTGCGCAAACTTATATTCCCCAACAATGGTTCTGACGATCGGTTTCCTGAACTCCCTGAAAGTCTCAGGATCCTGACTGATGTACAGAAAGGTTCCGATCGACCACATCACCATGTAGGTGATGAACAGGGTCCATGGAATCGGTGGGTACAATACAAACTTGTAGAAATAAAAACCCAAAGACCACACAAACAAAGCCGTCATGGAAATAGGCGGCTTCAGCCTGAGGATCAAATTAGTAATGATGACATAGGCCACGAATACCAAAAAGTAAACGTACCTATTCAGAATCCAGCCCGGCTCCTTCGGTGTAAAGATAGGAAATATGGCGTTATGGAACACCGCCAGGCCGACAACAAAAACTAAAAAACTGATTAATCCCTTGTTCATTGCTGTCTCCTATTAACTGCCAGCCGGAGGCTCGGTCTGACTAATAAAATCCACAAGTTTGTCAAGAGCCTGAACTGAAAGCATCTCGCCAAAGGTTGTAGGCATTAAACCATCCGGGAACGACTCTCCCGCTTCTTCGTTAAAGACCACGTATGCGCCGGGATTTAAAATAGATTCCCGGACATACTCTTTAGTATTGGTCGCTTTACCCTTGTAATTCGGGTCTTTGATGCGTTTTGGAGCATTGATCTTCTCATGAAGCTTCGGCCCCAACTCACCCACCGCACCCTCAACACCAGGAATGGTGTGACAAAGCGGACAACCTAAAGTATTGATCATGGCCTGGATATCTTCTTTGCCAGTGACAAACACAGGCCGATCTTCCTCTTCCGCCGGAGCCGCGGCCACTGCCGCGCCGCCGCCTGTGTTACCAGGATCATCCTGCGGCAACGGAACCGTTACGGCCGCGAATTCACCAGGAGTATCCTTGGACTGCAAGTAAGCCACAACCGCATTCACTTCAACCCGGCTCAAACTGATTGGCGGCTTGACGATGACCGGCATGGGACTTTTTGTATCGTTATCCTTACCGAACCCTTCCACAACGTAACAGGTTGGACACATCAGGGATTCACGCAAATAGTCTTCACCTATCAATTCAGCAGGACCATGCTGTCTTTTATATTCATCAGGAATTTGATCTGGTTTACCCTTCACAATACCCGCGGCTGGCTCTGTTTCACCGATAGCAATGGGGCTGGTTGCGTAGCGATCTTCTTTAACCCGCGCATGGCTTCTTTCTTCAACGCCGAACAGGTTCGGACATCGGCCCATGTTGTCGCCCGGATCAAACGTGTGACACAGAGGGCACTGGCCTTTACCGATTGATTTTTGACCGGCAACCTGCTTGGCGCCAAAGATAATGACCCGTCCCATTTCGGCAAATTCTTCCATGGTCAGGTCGCCCACTACCGCCGCCTGCTTGGGTGGTGGATCACTGCGCTGTTGCGGCAACCAGTTGGTGTACCCAGCGAGTAAAAGGGAAACCGTTGTCCAAAAGAAAAATCCGCGAATGATCGGAGGGGATTGGCTTTCAATTTTGTTGCTTTTGAAGAATGCTCCCCAAAAAAACAACATAAGGATAATCACCCACAGATAAGTCGAGAAGAAAAATTTCAACTGGTCTTTCTGGACGAGGTCGAACATATGGACCGTCATCAAAAAACACCCGATTGCGAAGGCGCCAAAAATTCCGCCCCACAAACTGCTATTTACTCCCTCTCTCTCCCTACAGGCCTGGACCACATTGCCGAAAACAAAAACTGCAAAAACGGCAAACAGGATCGCAATAAACGAAAATAAAATATCATGTTGCTCTGGTAGCATCGTTCTCCTCTCTCTCCTGAACCCTCAGATTACATTGGTGCGGGGTTCCCCACAAGCAGGAACCCCGCTAAAGTTAGCAGTTATTGTTGCTGTTGAGCCGGTACCGGAACACCCTCCGGAGCTTTTGCCGCGGCTTTTTTACCGGTCAAACTACCTACCCAGAACACAACTACAAACTGTACCCAAACAAATAGCGTATTAAAGGTAAGCATCTTGCCCGCTTCACCAATGGTAAGCGTATAAGCGTCTACAGAGTTATCACGAACAACCTCCGTCACGTGCCAGAACAGACGAACAGCGGAACGGATGTAACCCATGAGACCCATCAACCAGGTAAAAGAAATTGCCAGAAGGAAAATGGCATAAGTTCCCACCTTGGACTGGGTGCCCCATTGAATATCCCCATAAGATTCAGAATCCTTAAACATGGAAATATTGATCGCCGTACCGGCAAACAGGGTTGTCAGCGTACTGGTCACCTGAGGCACGGAAAGCCCAACCCGCTGGTTAGCAGGGAGGAAATAACCATAAACACCCAAGAAGATGATGTTACAAGCCGCGCCGACGAAGATAGCCGCAATCCAGCAGTTACCCACTGTGGCCCAAGGCACGTTAATCTTCTTATTCGCTCTCTGGTACAACAAGAAACAAAGAACCGTACAAGTGATCATCAAGTTAACCGCCGTGTTCTTGGCCGACATAACACCGAAGTGACCCACAACAGGATGTTGCGCACCACCCATCGCTTTCAACTCTGCCGGAGTCATAACAATGGTGTGCGGGGTCATCCACATCGTGAAACAGCAGATCAACAGAAGGATCATGTATTTACAATACTTCATGTAACGGTGCGACCCTTTAACCCGCGACATACCATTGTGCAGATAAGAGTTCGCTCCGAAGAACAGCAGACCAATCATTACCGCCTGGATGATGAACAACCAAGCCATGATTCCACCCATCAGGGTGATACCCATCTGCTGTCGGAAAGCATAAACCTCTTTCATCAACCAATAGCCCGCGAACGGCAGGGGAATCAGACCGAAGATGGCGATAAACATCGCGACATAACAAACCCAGTCATAATGAGCCCGCTCTTCTTCTGTTTTAGCTGTGAGGTAATGATAAGCGGCATACGCACCAACGATTCCACCCCCAAAAACGATGTTGCCCAGAATTCGGTGAACACCGACCGGGTTCCAAAGAGTGGAATGAATAACGTGCCAGATATTTCCAAGAAATCGGCCCTGCGAGTCAATTCCGCCGGGAGCCTGCATGAAGGTCGCCCAGGAATTAGCCAGATACATCAGAACCGTACCGATGAGATTAAGCAGAACCGAAAGACTACAATGAATCCATTTCAGGAATTTGTCGTCTTTCATTTTGTCCCAACCGTAATAGTAGACGTAGAGAACGCCAGACTCAGCCAGGAACATCAGCGCATACACATGCATAACCGGACGGAAAATTCCCGCCATATACTTAAAGAAGCCCGGAAACAATGTGATGAACGTAAAAAGCAGGATACCACCGAGGATTGCTGTCCAGGAATAAGCGGTCAAGCTGACCTTCATCAGGTCATGCGCCAGCCGATCATACTTGGCGGCCATAACCGGATCTTCTTCCTTGGAACGAATCCCGATGAACTCAATGAGCATACAGAAAATCGGAACCGCCAAAACAAAGCTACCGAAATAAAGGTGCTGTTGGTTGGCAACCCAGAGGAGCATCCGACTCGGAGCGAAATCATAATTATTATAGTCCGACTCTCCAAGTTCTGGAGCAGGAAATCCACTCACAGGACCCTTCAGCGGGTTACCTTCCCAGTCCTTATAGAAAACGTCCTGGCTCCACTCAATTTCCGCCTCGCCCCCGCCTTCGACGGCTTCTTCAGCCTGAACTTCTTTGGCGAATGCTTCTTCAGCAAAAACCTGTTCCGCGAACACCTCCTTGGCAATCGCAGAGCTGGTCATGCCCGGAACCAGATACATGGCCATAGCCAGAATCAGTCCCAGTGAAAATGCCGCTATGTTACGCTTGTTTTTCCCCAACATGGCTTAACCTCCTTTTGGATCTGATCAGGATCCGTTGCTAGTAATACGAAACTTTTAAATAAGGTACCTAATTTTATTTAAATCAATCTGACTTCTTTAAATTGAGCTGAATCTTAAGCAAGTCTTTACACTAAAATCTCAAATTTCCCAGTGCCGGTGACACCACCAAATGCGCCTCCAGTTTTTCACCCGACGCTAGCCCGAAGCTCCCAAAAAATCCGTAACTTACAATTTTATATGGGCTTTTAAGCCTTACGCTACACTCTTTTTTTTGGCGCACAAGTGCCCAAAATGATGGTGATTAGAACATAGCCTTTATAAAGTGTCAAGTCAAAATAGCCACCTGAAGGCCTGAAAAGATGGTGTTTTTGAGTTTATTTTTTACCTTCTTCAAGACGCATTTTGACCGAATTCGCATGGGCTCCCAGATCCTCCATTTCGGCCAGCAATGTTACAGTTTTGCCACATTTTTCCAAAGCCTTGCGGGAATAAGAAATCAGGCTGGTCCGTTTCACAAAATCATACACCCCCAACGGTGACGAAAACCGTGCCGTGCCGCTGGTGGGCAATACATGGTTGGGGCCTGCCAGGTAATCCCCGACTGCCTCCGGTGTGTAATGCCCTAAAAATACCGCTCCCGCATTCTTGATCTTTTCCAACCAGTATTCCGGGTCTTCCAACGCCAGTTCCAGATGCTCCGGGGCAAGACGATTGGCCAAATCCACCGCCTCCTCAAGAGACTCTGTGACCAGCAACCGGCACTGCGTGCTCAGGGAAGCTTCCATAATAGACTGGCGACCCAGGGTGATTTTCTGCCTCTCCAGTTCGACCATCACTTCCCTGGCCAGCCCTTCCTCTGGAGTCACAAGAATCGGCACCGCTGATTCATCATGTTCGGCTTGCGACAGCATGTCTGCCGCGACATAGACCGGGTTGGCACTGTGGTCGGCCACAATCAGGATTTCACTGGGACCCGCTATCATGTCAATATCCACGATTCCAAACACCAGGCGTTTGGCCAGCGCTACGAATATATTGCCGGGCCCAACTATCTTGTCCACCTGCGGAACAGTCGCGGTGCCAAAAGCCATCGCGGCTACAGCCTGAGCCCCACCCACCTTATAAATTTCAGTGACTCCCGCAATATCCGCCGCAACCAGAACATGCGGCCGGGTTTGACCATCGGGAAACGGCGAACACATGACCACGCGATCCACTCCTGCCACCTTTGCTGGAATCGCGTTCATCAGCACCGAGGAAGGGTAAGATGCCTTGCCGCCCGGAACATAGATTCCCGCTGTGGCAAGCGGCCTCACCAACTGCCCCAAAGTGATCCCCTCTTCCTCATAACGCCAGGATTCCTGCTTCTGGTGCTCGTGGAAACGGCGAATGCGCTCTGCCGCTTCCTTCAGTGCCGCGAGTTCTTCCCCGGTCACGCCCCCATAGGCTTGTTGAATCTCATCAGCGGTGACCCGCAACCGCTCAAGGTTGTGCCGGTCAAAGCGGTGGGTGTACTCCAATAAGGCAGGGTCGCCTCTTTCTTTCACGTCCTGCAATATCTTGCGGACGGTTTCATCGTGGGTGAACAAATCCATGCCCGAGCGATTTTCCAAGGCCTTGACCACTGCCTGATAATCCGAATCTGTAAACTTGCAAAGCTTCATATATATATAGTCCGTTCAGTTAAAATAAGAGGTCTGCCCCAATAACTTTTATCGGGAGGCTAAAATTTCATTGAGAAGTTTTCCCGTTTCTCCGGCATTTCCAAGCCCAGCCTGTTCAATGAGGTCCAAATGGGTTTTGAAAAACTTTAAATCCTCAGGGCTGTCGACATCGTACCAGACCGGCAAAAGTTCAAGCCCCACCCCATTTTGCACGAGGCGCTCACACGTCTCCCGCAAGACCGTCTCGGTTCCCCAACTCACGCCATCGAAAATCTCAGCCACTTTTTCACGCATGCCAATAAGGTAATAACCGCCATCCGTACTTGGCCCCAAAACCATATCCTTATCAGAATCCAAGGCTTGATGTATATAGGAAACAGGCAGTGAAGGGCTGTCTGAACCAATGATAACGACTCTTTTATACCCCTCCCGAAACCGGTCTTGAATAGCCCGGCGCATTTTATCCCCCAAGCCCTCTCCCTCCTGGACGAAAAGGCGGATATCGGAACCCAGCGTACCGGTAAAGAACCCGGATTCGTTCGAGGGCGCAACACCTACAAAGCGATCGGCGTTTTCCACTTGCCGAATCTTTTCGAGACTGTCTTGAAGGAAGCAGGTGTAAAGTTTGAGGATGGTTTCTTCTTCCAGAAAAGGCGACAGCCTCGTCTTCACCCTGCCTAAAACCGGGTCGCGGGCAAACAGGATCAATGCGTTGTCATGAGCTTTCGCCATCATGGATTCCAACGGGGAAATAACCCCGAGCAGGCGGATAAAATTTTCACTTGCGAAAGATTCAACAAACAACAAATCAATTGACTCAAGCCCTCAAACTCCATAAAATTAATTCAGCAATCACAATCCCCGCAAAAAGGAATCGCCATCTTATACGATCTCGACGTTTCGCTATTCTACTGGATCAACCAGCATTTTCAATCCCCAATAATGGAACGATTAATGCTGTTTATCACCATCAAGGAGAATTTTTTATACGCGGGCATTGTTGGTATTGTGGCTGTCCTGGTATTTTACAAACGTTATGGTGTGGCCTTTATAGTGGCAGTGGGCGCAACCGTCGGGCTGGCCGATGCCACCAGCCATTATATTCTCAAAGAAATCATCGCCCGCCCCAGGCCCTGCCATACCTTGCCAGACCTGATAAATGTGGTGAACTGCTCTAACAGTTTTTCTTTCCCCTCAAACCATGCCGTCAATAACTTTGCCGCCGCGACTCTCATCAGCCTTTGTTTTCGCAAAGCCACTCTGCCGGCTTTTATGTTTGCCCTGCTGATCTGTTACTCAAGAGTCTACCTGAAAGTGCACTATCCATCCGATGTTCTCGCCGGAGCACTCTTTGGCAGTTTGATGGGCTACCTGGGATACCATCACATCTTTACCCGGATTTTAAAACTCATCTCCCCAAAAGGAGAAGAACAGCCCCATGATGAACCCACACAAAATACTAATACTTAAATTCAGTGCGTTGGGAGATGTGGTGCACACACTGCCCGTTGCCGCGACAATCAGGAAATCCCTTCCTGACTCTTATATCGCCTGGATGGTGGAAGAGCGCTTTCAAGATATATTGCACGGCAACCCCGACATTGACGAGATCATTCCCCTGCGCACAAAAATTTGGCGCAAAAACTGGAATGGCAGTTCTGTTGGAGAAATTCTGGACACTATCAAAATCCTTCGTCGGCATAATTTTGATATTGTCCTCGACTTGCATGGACTCATCAAAAGCGGCCTTATTGCCAGGTTGAGCGGCTCCCCAACCCGAGTTGGGTTTCACCGCAATAACTGCAAAGAAAAGTTCAGCGCGTTCTTCACCAATTGCAAGGCCCCTTATATGGCGGGAGGGCTCCATATTGTCGACATGTACCTCACAATTTTGCAAACCGCGATTGGCAAAATTGAAGAAGAAAAAAATTTTCCGCTCACGGTTCCGGAGGAAATGGATAAAAAGGTAGCAGGTTTTTTTGACCAGCACCCGGAACTCACCGCCCGCCCGATTATCGCAATCAATCCGGGAGCAGGATTCGAAAGCAAGCAATGGGAACTGGTCCGCTTCGCGGAACTGGCTGACCGTATCGCGGGAGAGTTGGGTTGTTCCATCCTGTTGACCTGGGGGCCGGGAGAGGAGTTCAAGGTCGAGCAAATCTCCGCCCACATGCGACAAAAAAACTGGATTGCTCCTCCCACTTCAATTTTAGAATCTATTGC
>Ga0210019_1001159_pt1 | contig 29236 bp, 25 predicted proteins | sample CryGeyCG2114_020_2_FD_183969 | JGI IMG/M metagenome (GOLD analysis project Ga0210019, IMG submission 183969) | Groundwater microbial communities from aquifer - Crystal Geyser CG11_big_fil_rev_8/21/14_0.20 (SPAdes) (version 2) | ecosystem: Environmental > Aquatic > Deep subsurface > Groundwater ...
GCAAAAAACATTTTCCGAAGATTTTCTATGTATCGTTCAACACCGCGATATTTTAATTTCCCAAGTTTGGTAATTCCTTCGACCAATTTTCTAATTTCTTGCCCAAAGTTTTTTTCGAGTTCATCGAGTGTCACCTCTGTGTCTTCCGGAACATCGTGCAGGAGGGTGGCCATAACAATGACAGGGTCTATCTTCATGTCTGCGATAATGTGCGCCGCGCCGAGTGGATGCATAATATATGGTTCGCCGGATTTTCGAAATTGTCCATCATGCGCGTCACGAGCAAATTCGTACGTAAGTCGAATTAAATCAAGATCCGCGTGTGGCGCGTATTTCCGTACCTTCTCGAGAAGGTCGTCTATTGTTTGTTTTTGCTTTGGCATACCTCGGGTATCCTATCCTAGGGGAGGGGATTTTGCAAGGTTGATGTGTATTGTATGGTATGACCGACGTATCATATGACAAAACCTCGTAGGAGTATACGAGGTTATGTATTCTTTTTTCCTTTTCCGCCCCCTTTCCATTTTCGTTTTGGCTTTTTCTTTGACTCTTCTATTAGTTCTTTGCATTGCTCAAGTGTCAGGGTTGTGGGGTCGGTGTCTTTTGGAATTTTTGCATTTACCTTTTCTGCTACGGCTTTGATGTATGGTCCATAGCGCCCTTCACGGATTTCAATTGTTCCCTCTTCAAACGATGCGATCAGTGCCTTTGCCTTTTTTTCTTTTTCTTCCTGTACAATCTGTTTTGTTCGCAGAGGGGTAATAGTGTACGGATCATCTTCTTTGATTGAGAAGTATTGTTTGTCGATCTGGATATACGGACCAAAACGGCCAATTGCCACGATCATATCTTCTCCAGCTTCAGTTTTGCCAATCACCTTTGGAAGGGAGAGGAGATGAAGTGCTTCGTCGAGCGATACTGTTTCTGTAGATTGTCCAACACCCAGACTTGCAAAGATCGGTTTTTCTTCGTCCTTTTTGTCGCCAAGTTGTACAAATGGTCCAAAGCGACCAATGCGAGCAAAAACGGGTTTTCCACTTTTTGGATCCACGCCGACTTCGCGAATTTTTAATGCATCTTCACGGGTGAGTTCTGTTTCTTTTTTTAATAAATTTTCGTGAAAGGGATGATAGAATGTGGAAATGATTGGCTGCCAATCCTTTTTTCCTTCCGCAATGTCATCAAGATTTTGCTCCATGAGGGCTGTAAAGTCATAATCAATAATATCAGCAAAGTGATTCACGAGGAGATCAGTCACAACCATGGCGATGTCGGTTGGTTTTAATCGTTTATCCTCAAGTCGCTCGACATAGTTTCTCGCTTCGATAGTGCCAATGGTCGGCGCATAAGTGGATGGGCGACCGATGCCACGTTCCTCGAGTGCTTTCACGAGTGTCGCGTCAGAGTATCGAGCCGGAGGTTTCGTCGCATGTTGTTCCGGTTTGAGTGCAGTACACAACAGTGTTTGTCTATGAGAAAGCTCGGGGAGCATTTCGTGTTTTATCATGTCAGGGTAGAGCGCGAGCCAGCCGGTAAAGGTGCATGTTTGTCCGGTTGCTCGGAAGATATATCTCTTTGCCGTGATGTCAACGGCAGTTTTGTTCAATCTCGCATCCGCCATCTGCGTTGCGATTGCTCGTTTCCAAATTAGGCTATATGCTTTGTATTGATGGTCATCGAGATATGCTTTGATAGATTCCGGTGTACGTGCAGGATCGGTTGGTCTGATTGCTTCGTGCGCCTCTTGCGCGCCTTTTGTTTTTTTTGCGTATACTCTTGGTGAGGAAACAGTGTACATGTTTCCGTATGTGTTCAATACAAAAGCCCGCGCTTCAGTCAAAAATTTTTCAGATACATTTGTCGAGTCAGTACGCATGTAGGTAATGAGCCCGACTTGTCCGTCAGTGCCACCGATGTTGATTCCTTCGTAGAGTTGTTGTGCGAGTCGCATGGTTTGTTTTGCGGAAAATCCATATACATTGTTTCCAGCTTGTTGTAAACTTGACGTAATGAATGGTGGTGGGGGAGTCCGCTTTGTGCTTTTTTGTTCAATATTCGTAATGCAGTATGACGCATCTTTTAGATCAGCAAGAATCGTGTCCATCTGTTGCTTTTCTTTGATGTCAAGCTTTTTTAATGATGTCCCATCTATTGCATGGAGCTTTGCAGAAAGCGGATCAGGGAATGATGTCTGTTCGTTTTGAAACAGCCCTTCGAGTGTCCAGTATTCTTCCGGAATAAATGCACGGATTTCTCTTTCTCTTTCAACAGTCAGTCGTACTGCCACAGACTGGACACGTCCCGCGGATAACCCTCGTGCGACTTTTTTCCAGAGAAATGGAGAGAGTTCATATCCAACAATACGGTCAAGCACGCGACGAGCTTGTTGTGCGTCAACGAGCTGTATATCGATGTGACGAGGGTGTTGTATTGCTTTTTCGATGGCTTGTTTTGTGATTTCGTGAAATACGATCCGTTCCGCTTTTTCCGGTTTTATTTTTAAAATATGTGCCAGGTGCCAAGAGATGGCTTCTCCTTCTCGGTCTTCATCAGTTGCGAAGATAATAGTGTCGGCTTTTTTTGCGAGGTCTTTCAGTTTTTTTACGTGTTTGCTCTTATCTGTCGAAACGGTATATGTGGGTTCAAATGTTCCGCCTTCGATATCGATTCCCATCGTGCTCTTTGGCAAATCTCGGACATGACCAAAGGACGATTCTACTGTGTAGTTTTTGCCAAGAAATTTGCCAATTGTCTTTGCTTTTGTAGGAGACTCGACGATGACGAGGGTATTCATATAAAACGGAGCATAGGGGACTTTTTTAGTTTTGTCAACCCCATTGTGAGAGCAAGCCTTTTATTTCACTGCTTAAAAAAATAGAACCTGTGACAAGCAGTATATCATGTTTTTTCATGTTTTTTTTTGTCCAGGTGAGTGCGTCAACAGGATTGAGAAATATGTCTGTGCGTGTTTCCGTAGAGAGTTTGTTCCATGCTGACTGTATATCTGATGGGTTTGCAACTTTTCGAAAGTGATTGATGGTGTTTCTCGTACAGGCGACAGACTCGGGAGAAAGGGTAGTAAGGTCTGTGATCATGGGCACAAGCTCTTTGTCTCCTGAAAAACCGTTGATGATGTGTAGTCTACCGTTTGTGTGCTGACGCAATTTTTGTATTGTGCGAACGGTACTGTTTATTTTGTCAAGATTATGCGCCCCATCAATAATCATAAGAGGAAGTTTGGATACCACTTCCATTCGTATGGGTTGCGTTGCGGTTGCGATACCGCGGGCGATTGCTGTGTGGGGTATGCCCAGAGATTGCGCAATATCAATCGCAAGGCTTGCGTTGAGCGCCTGATGTTCTCCGATTGCTCGGATTTTGTACGTATGTCCTTTATATTGAAATGAAGTTCCCGATAGTGTGACGGATATGTCTGATAGAGCAGTCGTATTTGTAAAAGAACATGTACTGTGTGTTTTTTCAGATTGTTTTTTGATGATTGCTCGAATGGTAGGAACACGTTCTGATGTAAAGACATTCGTGTTTCCTGTAATGATCCCTGATTTTCTTTTTGCGATTGCTGACGTTGTCTTGCCAAGGAGTTCAGTATGGTCGAGTCCGACATTCGTAATTACAGCAACGTCTTTGTGTGGAATGATATTTGTTGCGTCATACATGCCACCACATCCTACTTCGAGGATTGCCCATGCTACTTTTTTCTTTGCAAAATAGTACAGTGCTATGACTGTGGTCATATCAAAATATGACAGCATATCGTATGGTGATGTGCGGACATAGGTATCAAGGTTTGGTTGCAATGCTTCTATGATTGCAACAAATTCTTTTTTGCTCATGATGGCATTCCCAACCTTCCATCGTTCCACAATACTGGTCGGATGTGGTGATGTCGTACTTGCGACACGTCTGCCGTCTGTGTGTAAGATACTGTGGAGGAAATGTACCACAGACCCTTTTCCACTTGTTCCTGTGACGTGTATGTAGTGGGGGATGTCTTTTTCCGGATTGCCAAGTATATCAAGAAAAAATTGTACACGTGGCAGATATTCATCACACCCATTGGCATCTCTCATATATTCTTTTCGTGGGATGTTTGAAAGAGAATACAGAAATTGTTCTGCTTCTTTGAAGACCATAGTATGAACGTTGATTATATTTACCGTGCTATAACATACATCATATTTCCCAAATTTCTTACTTTTCCTTTCATTTCCATGAGCGTGAGCGTACTATTTACGTCTCTACTTGTCAATTTTGAGAGTTTTGTGAGTTCGTCGATATGTTGTGCCTCTCGCGAGAGATGTTCAAGGAGTGCCGCTTCTGCCTTCGTATCAGGGATAATTTTTGCGTTCTGAGTAAATGTTTCCAATTCTTTGAGGTTTAATACATCGATAATATCTGTCGCCTGTGTGACTATATGCGCACCTTCTTTGATAAGTTTGTTCGGTCCTGATCCTGTCTCTGATGTAACAGGGTGGGGGATTGCGAACACCTCTCTCCCATGTTCGAGCGCGCAGCTGGACGTAATGAGCGCGCCGGATTTTTCTGCTGCTTCAACTACGAGTGTGCCGAGTGATATTCCTGAAATGATACGATTTCTTCTCGGAAAGGTGAATTTTGAAGGGAGTGTTCCCGGTGGGAATTCACTGATTACAGCGCCACCACGCTCGACAATTCTATTTGCCAGTTGTCTGTGTACCGGTGGGTAGACGTGGCGTTGATTGATACCACTTCCGAGAACAGCAATTGTTTTTGCGCCCGCGTCGAGCGCACTCTCGTGTGCAATGCCGTCGATTCCAAGCGCAAGACCGCTCACAATCGTGAGTCCGTGTGCTGCAAGTGCCCCCACAATCTCTTGTGTGATTTGTCTGCCATACGGCGAACATTTTCGTGTGCCGACGACTGCGAGTGGGTAGGCGTGCGCAAGATCAAGTTCTCCTCGAACAAAGAGACAAAACGGAGGATCATATATTTCTTTCAACAGTGGCGGGTAGGTATCGTCTTCTTTTGTAATAATCGTGATTTGTTCTTGTTTCAATATTTTTTCTATGCGTGATTCGTCCACCTCGTCACGCCAGAGGATGAATGTGTCGATGAAATCTTCTTTCCAGGGGAGCGCGTCGACAAGTGTCCGTCTGTCTGATTCAAAAAACGCGCGTGGAGATGAAAATACGCGCATCACTTCAGAAAATCGTTTTGGTGTCATTTTTGGAAAATGAGCAAGGACTGCTTCTGTTTTCATGTATATTGGTTTATGTAGATATAAAAATGATTATATAGATTTTTAACTTTATTCCTCCCCTGGGGAGCTTTTCATGTTTATGTTTATTTTATGATACTATATGTGAGATGAATATATGAATGCTTTAGTTTCTTTATTGACACGAGTTCCAGTGCTTTGATATGTGACAATTCTCGTACTGACGTAAGTGAAGGCCCATCGATTAATGATGCTGTATTCTTTCCTCCAATCAGTACAGGCGCGACAACAATAGAGATTCTATCAATTAATTTCTCGCGCAATAATACTGCATTCAATGTTCCTCCTGTTTGGACTGTTATCCTTTTTATTCCAAAATCTTTTTTTAATCTACAAAATAGATCGGTAAAGTCAATTTTTTTCTTACAGTATACTATTTCGAGATTTGTCGCATCCGTTTGTAAAAAGGCAGGATGTTTTTTGTTTGTCGTTACAATAAAGAGTCTTCTGCTTTTTTTTAGAAAATTTTGGACTCCAGTTTTGTTGAGATGTGGATGATTATCTATGATGACAAAATCGACTGGAAGTTTTGCAATATCTTTTTTTGGTTTGTTCGCTCCTATTTTTGCTTGTACCTTTCCTGAATTGAGTGAGCACAGATCAGTTGTTTTTTCTATATCGTAGTATTGATATAGCCCTTCTTTGATTCCTGGAATCGTCGGAAAATCTGTGTCAACGTCAAGATTGTCTGTACTTCCTGTCGAAATTTTTCCATCAAGAGATGAGAGCATAAAAAGTGTTGTTTTTGGAAGATCCATAGAGATAATAGATTATGTATTTGAGGATATCCATTGCCCGATATCCTTCTGTATATTCTCTCCAACTGCTTTCAACGTTCGTCTTTCAAACATGCCAAATTTACCAAGGACGTAGTCAGCAGTTTCTTTCATTCGTTCTTTTTCTTCTGGCGCAATACCGACACGAATACGAGAAAAATTCTGTGTGCCGAGATGTTCGATAATTGATCGTATCCCATTGTGTCCAGCATGACCCCGATCGGTCTGAAATTTTATTTCTCCGAGAGTAATGTCTTTATCATCGTGAACAACAAGAATGTCTATTGGTTTGAGTTTGTAAAATTGTGAAATGAGTCCAACAGCCTGACCGGAATTATTCACAAATGTCATTGGTTTTGCGAGTAGTATCTTTTGTTCGTTGATCATGCCTTCTGCAATTTCTGAATTACATTTTTTACTGAGTGACCACGTGTTACATCCATAGTGTTCGCGAAGCATATCAAGCAAAAGAAACCCAGCATTGTGACGGGTCTTTTCATACTGCTTTCCTGGGTTGCCTAGCCCTACGATAAGCTTCATAATTCGTAGATTCACATTACCTTTTCATCTTTGTGAGTTTAATGATAATGGGCACTGCAAAAAAATCGAACTGTTCTCGGAGACGGTTTTCCAGGAAATTGAGATACGATCGGTGGACAGATGTTCTATACTTTACAAATATCTCAAATACGGGTGGCGCATTTCCGATTTGTCTGATGCCCATGAGTTTTGGGTGGCGGGTTCCTTTTCCTCGAGCCGGCGCATGGATTTTCATGGCCTTTGCAAGAAACGCCTCTAGTGCTTTTACCGGTATGTTGATTTGTCGTGCCTGCCATGCATGAATAAGTTCAGGAAAAATTTTATGGACAGCATATCCTGTTTTTCCACTGACTAAGAGGATTGGCGCAAAATCAAGATGAGGAAAATGTGCTTTCATCATCTTGATTACGTCATTACGTTTTGTGTCGCTGTTGTCTTCGGCGAGATCCCATTTATTTACAAGGACAAGTACGCTCTTTGCGTGTCGTTCGAGGAGACCGCCCAGTTGCATATCTTGGGAAGAGAGTTCTTCTGTGCCGTCAATCACAAACAGCACAATATCCGAATGGTCAACTGCGTCGATACTTTTAAAAATACTTTCTCGCTCAAGCTTTCCACCTACATGCGCTTTTCTTCTGATTCCCGCGGTGTCTACGAATGTAATATGGTATTGTTGTGATTCCTCTCCCATTTCGTGTGTGTAGCGCATTTGCGTATCGTGGGGTTCTCGCGTGGTATGAGGAATATCACTTACGATTACTTTCTCTTCTCCTATAATTTTATTAAACAGTGAAGATTTTCCGACATTTGGTTTGCCAATAAACGCGACAGAAAAAGCATCGTGGGCAGGCGTGGCTATCTCTGCGCGTGCTTTCTTTCGTGCATCCTTTGTCAGGTCTACAATGATGTCGAGGAGATCACCTGTATTTCGTCCGCTAGTTGCAGACAGAGGAAATGGTTCGCCAAGTCCAAGACTATACCATTCTTGATCCGTGAGATTTCGTTCGTATCTTCTGCTATCACATTTATTTGCAATTAAGAGAACCGGCTTGTGTTTAATTTTTCGTAACCGTTTTGCAAGTTCTAATTCTTGTGGAAGAATACCGGTCTGTGCGTCTACGATAAACAAAATGACGTCAGCTGTTTTCATGGCACTAAGTGATTGGGCGAGAATTTCTTCTTCAAACGGGATGTCGTCAGTAAATGTCAGGCCACCCGTATCAATGAGTCTCATGTTTTCACCTCGCCAAATAATCAAGCCTTCATTGTTGGTTCTTGTTGTTCCCGGGATATCGGAAATAATTGCTTTGTTTTCTTCGATCAGACGATTGAAGAGCGTTGATTTTCCCACATTCACACGACCGACCAGGGCGACTGTAGGGAGAGATTTTTTCAGTTGTGTAAATGGTTTTTCCATAGGTGATGTTAAAAATCTTCTCCCAGTATAACGAGTACTTCTGTTCCTATTGCCCATGATACCCCATTTGGTGTTTCTTTGATAGGGATAGACAGTGCGGATTTTATGGCGTTGGCTGTCTCTTGTCCACGCGCATTGAGCACGTAGATGGCGCTTTGTAATACAGGACGTTGTGTCGTGTTGCCGATTGTTGTCACGACAATTCCGTCGTCTTCAAGCTGTTTTTTTATTTGTGCTGCCAGTCCCGCACGCCATGTACCGTTGTCTATTTCTACGATTGCCGGCGTGAGAACCGGTTTCTCTTGTTCCGGTGTATCGATGGGTGTTTTGGGAACGAGAGAACTGTCGGTATCAAAAATGTTTTCAATGAGTGCTGATATGTTTTCAAAATTGCCTGTTACCGGCGCGAGCATATATGCGCCGTCCACGCCAATCGTTTCTTTTAAATATCCATCCGGAGAGGAGTCGAGCACAACGGGTAGTATGTTTGAGAAATCTGCTTGTTTTGCAATTTTCATCATGGAAATAATATCAGCGAAGTCCATATTTGTGGTGAGATGGGCTCCCAGTGTTTCCATAATGCTATGAATACGAATAGGATTTGCCAGTGTTTCAAATGAAAGTATTTTTTCTTTTAGTGCCAGGATCATGCGTTGTTGACGTCTGGCTCGCGCAAAGTCGGAGCCTTCACCATTGTTTCCATGACGAGATCGGATGTATGTCAGTGCCGTTGCTCCGTCCATTGTCTGCACTCCATTCTGAAATGAAATTGTTTGGTATTCATAATTTGATGCAGGATATTGAGTATCTGTGAATGCGCGTTCTACATCGATGGTGACGCCATCAATATCATCGATAATCTTTTCGACTGCACTGAAGTCAACGCGTATGTAGTAGGGGATATTGACATTGAATGTATCTGCAACAACACGTGTCGCGAGTGAGCCACCACTGCCGGATTGTCGTGATTCGCCAAAGGCATTTGCATGGTTGATCTTATACCATCCTTTTCCCGGGATGTCCACCCCGAGATCCCGAGGGATAGACACCATTGCCACCTCTCCTGTAGTGGGTTGCATGCTTGTGAGGACTATTGTATCAGTAAGAAATGGCCCATCATGTCCCAGTCCACCCATCCCGAGTAAGAGGATGTTAATCCTATCCTGTTTTTGGCCTTCGAGGGGCTCGTGTTTGTTAAATACGAGTCGTGTTATCCGCGTGAGGAGTCCTCTTGGTTTGAGTGGCTCCAGGGTAACTGGATCATAGGCGAGAGGATCATTTGGGAGTGTGTTGACAAAGACTGTTCTTCCAATACATCCTGACATGAACAGTATCGCGCCGATACTCAAAAACAAAAAAAGATGCCTCCTTTTGTATGGGGGCTTTTGTGCGTCCTCTTCACGCTCTTGATCTTCTAAAAAATTCTTTCTTTGAGAATCCATACCACGAGATAAGTATACGGAATATTACCTTGTTTGGCAATGTTGCTGTTCCGTGGATGGATATGGTATACTTTTATTGAAAGTATCCATACGCTATGCCAGAAAAATTAACAGAACAAACAGTGACAGGGGATTCACTCTTTGAGTGGACTGTTGAAGAATATGAACGCCATGTTCGTGGGACATTGTGGCATGTGCTTATGATTTCGCTTGGCATGACCCTTGTGGTTTACGCACTCGCAACAGATAATTTTCTTTTTGCCATCATCATTATCCTTTCTGCAATTATATTATTTTTACAGTCTGCCGTAGAACCTTCACACGTACCTTTTGCCATTACCGAGCTTGGTATTGTGCTTGGAAATAAGTTTTATGCATACAATGAATTTCGTGCGTTTTATATGATTTATAATTTGAATACACAGACATTATTTTTTGATACAAAGTCAGCAATCCGTCCTGATTTACGTATTCCGATGGTTGACGTAGATCCAATGGATGTTCGCGAAGCATTGCAAGACATGCTAGAAGAAGATCTTGAAAAAGAAGAACCCCTTGCAGACAGGGCTGCGCGACGGTGGAAGATACATTAAGCACATAACACGTAGCATGTAGCATGTAACAACAGATAATGAAAAAATACAGGGTTCGCCTGTATTTTTTGTGCTCCCGCTAAGAATCGAACTTAGATTTTTGGTTCCGCAAACCAATGTCCTATCCATTGAACGACGAGAGCATGCTTATGTTTTTGATTGTAATGTATCACGGAGTTGTTGACGGAGCAATCTTCTTCCTTCTGTTGTTTTTAAGAACTTTCCTCGACGAGTTGCGTCACTTTTGATAATATACTAGGGGAATATGCATTAATTGCCATCAATATGTAACATTTTTCATGTAGTATTAGCAACAATTTAGGTATATTTGACGTGTCACTATTAACTGCCACCAAATATGCCAAAATTATTGCCATGCCCATCGTGTGGATTCACCCGATCTTGGTCTGTACGTCGCCATCATCGTAAGTGCAAAAAATGTAGATCTGAATGGTCTGCGAATGAATATTATCCAGTGAATGGATTTCGATTCACTCGAAGAGAATGGCAGAGACTCCTCACTGTATTCTTGCGTGATGAGCGTATCAAGGATATAGAACGTGAGTGTCATGTCGCCTATCGAACAGCCTACAAAGTGACAACCACCATTCGTATGATCATGGCCGAAGATGTTCCAGAGCTCCTACTCGGTGTCTGTAAAGCAGATGAAACGTATGTTGGTGGAAGTTGGAAAAACAAAGCCATACACATTCGCAGACAATGGACAAAGCGTGGAAGAGGAACGTCCAAACAGCCCATTTTTGGCATAGTTCAGCGTCCGTTTGATCCATTGTCAACATCTGTGGTGCGTGTCTGGCTCACGCCAGACACAAAGAGTTGTTCATTGAATCCACACATCAAGAAAACAGTTTGTCGTGGTACTACCATCTATACTGATGGGAGAAAAGGATATCGTCGTCTTCCAAACTATGGATATCTGCATGATTGAGTTGACCACGAACAAGGAGAATATGTTCGTGGAAAAGTCCACACACAAAACATGGATGGGTACTGGGGATTACTGAAGACACGATTAGATTTCATTGGTGGTATCCAAAAGCATCGACTCCATTTATTACTCTGAACATGTTTGGAGATTTAATTTCCGTCACCTTACTCGCAAAGAACAAGTTCGCAGACTCTACAAGTTCCTTACGAAAATTGGTGGCAGAAAGTGAATATTCCCCTTTACAAAAATACAACGAAGATGAGTATACAGCAAAAATTTCAATTTGTCAATACGTTTTGCCTTGTGGTATCATACTTGCATGAGGTGGAGGTGGCACTTGATGAAGCACATACGATGCGCTTTACAGAGATTCTCGACGAGCTGTCTACTGCATCGCAATTTATTATCATTACTCACAACCGCGCGACTATGCATACTGGGCGCGGACGCACTCTATGGCGTGACAATAGGTAATGATAGTATGAGTACATTAGTGAGCGTAGAGCTTGAGAAGGCGGTATAATACAACATTTATCATAAGGCACATGTATATTCTGTTTGTATACTATGAGTGATGACTAATAAAAAATATTGTTATTAGTCGATCCGTTGGATGCGCTAGATAAATATTCATTGCTGGATTTACTCCAAATGCACATCGTAGTGCCGGATCATCTACATCGAACAGTACGGCTTCTTCATACTGTGCTGAAAGATCGATTGTAGCCATTTCGAGAATCGGGAATATCGGCATTGGATTTTCGTCGTGAACTGCAAGCTGCATATATAGATGTGAGTACGGAAGATATCGAAGCATTGCAACAAATAGAGGAAATACGCCTTATGTTTGATATAGTATTTCGCGCACTGTTTGGAGAAGGAGTAGAACAGGAACAACAGCAAGCCATGAGCCAACTGCGTAGTAAGAGTGGTTTTTCGGAAGATGATATAGAGTAATCATGTAACAAGAGTTGGTTATAGCGAAAAGCCTCTTTTTCAGAGAGGTTTTTATGTTACAATAGCAAATATGCAGTTACACACACCTGTGGAACAACTCAATCGCGTAGGGCAGGCGCTTGAAAAGCGCCTGGCTCGGCTTGGAATTGAAACGGTGCAGGATTTGCTGTTCCATTTTCCATTTCGCTATGAAGATTTTAGTGACGTTTCAGCGATTGCACAGCTCAAGGACGGTATGGAGACGACGGTGAAAGGAACTATTGAGTTGATTGCAAACAAGCGCAGTCCGAGGAAGCGGAAGATGATTACGGAGGCAGTGATTGCAGATAGTGCCGGTGGGCGGATGCGAGTAGTCTGGTTTGGACAGCCATATATTGCCAAGCAATTGCATGTGGGGGATGAGGTGTATCTGTCAGGGAAGGTGAAGGATGATATGTTTGGGTTGCAGATGGTGTCGCCGTCATACGAAAAAGCAAGAAAGCAAGAAAGCAAGAAAGCAAATACAACACACACTGCTCGTATTGTGCCGATATATCCGCTTACTGCAGGGATTACTCAGAAGCAGTTTCGGTATCTCATGAAACAGGTCATACCGCTTGCAAAGGAGCTCGAAGATTGGATTCCGGAGGAGATTCGAGATAGGGTGGATGTGATGGGACTCTCTGAAGCACTGGCGCAGATTCATTTTCCGGAAGATGCAGAGAGTTTGAAACATGCCGAGCGTAGGCTGAAGTTTGATGAATTATTTTTACTCCAACTGCGCGCAGAGATGCTGCGCCAGCAAGTAAAGCGGGAGACTGCGCCAGAGATTGTATTTGCGGAAACAGAAATAAAGGCATTTGTCGATTCATTGCCGTTTGAACTCACAAAGGCGCAGAAAATTGCTGCGTGGGAAATTCTTCAAGATATGGCAAAACAGGAGCCGATGAATAGGTTGCTCGAAGGTGATGTGGGATCAGGGAAAACAGTGGTTGCGGCGATGGCAGCGCTTGACGCGATTGTCGCGGGGTACCAGGTTGCGATTATGGCGCCGACGGAGATACTTGCGTCTCAACACTTTCAGTCTTTTGAAAGATTGTTACCAGATTTAAAGAGTTTACTTTTGACAGGGTCGAAGACTGAAGAAAGAAGATTGAAGATTAAATCTACTTCGAAGAAAAGTAGTAGAGAAGAAGCCGTTCATCGTATTCAGAATGGCGATGCTGAAATTGTTATTGGTACGCATGCACTGCTTACGGGCGATGTTCAATTTAAGAATCTCGGTCTTGTAATTGTTGATGAACAGCATCGGTTTGGAGTCGAACAAAGACGCAGACTTACGCGGACAGACGCGGACAGACGCGGACAGGGTCGAGAACATGGGGGTGAATTACTCTACGAAGATTTGACGTGCAAGGTTCGAGGATGCTTGTTCGCCGTGAAAAAACATATTGGATTAGGTCATAAAGAAAAAATTTATCAAAATGCAGTCGAAATGGAATTGAAGAAAGTGGGCTTATCATTTGAAAGAGAGAAGACAATATCTGTCATGTATGACGGGAAAAAGATTGGTATATACCGACCGGATTTTGTTGTTGAAGGAAAAGTAATTGTAGAATTAAAAGCATTGCCGTTTATTGGGAAAAAGGAGGCGACGCAGATTTGGACGTATCTAAAAGGGTCTGAGTATAGAGTAGCACTCCTTGCAAATTTTTCTTCCACAGGAGTTGATGTGGAACGGATTGTATATGATACTGCAAGAGATGACAGTAAGTCCGCGCCAAGTCCGAATGAGCCTGCACTTTGTCCGCATTTTTTGAGTATGACAGCAACGCCCATCCCGCGGTCGTTTGCACTGACGATGTATGGGGATTTGGATTTGTCTATTATCAATGAAATGCCAAAAGGGAGAAAGCCGGTGAAGACATCATTTATCCAACCACATTCCAGACCTGCTGCGTATGGATTTATAGCAGATCAGGTGAGAGAGGGGAGGCAGGTGTTTGTAATTTGTCCGTTGATAGAACAAAATACAGATAACAAAACGCAGATAGCAAATTCTGAGAAGAAGTCTGTCATTGAAGAGTATGAAAAATTATCTAAAGAAATATTTCCAAATCTTCGAGTGAGCTATTTGCATGGCAAACAAAAAGCTGCTGAAAAGAGTGAAACAATGGAACAATTTAACAATGGAACAATTGATATTCTTGTCTCGACATCTGTCGTAGAAGTCGGGGTGGATATCCCAAACGCGAGCGTGATGATGATCGAGGGGGCGGAGCATTTTGGTCTGGCGCAGTTGCATCAGTTTCGCGGGCGTGTGGGGAGGAGCGGGCATCAGTCGTATTGCTTTTTGTTTACCGACAGCGATAGCAGGAATGTAAAAGAGCGGCTGGCGTTTTTTGAAAAAAATACAGATGGCTTCAAAGTTGCAGAGTATGACCTCGATATGCGAGGACCAGGAGAGGTGTATGGGAAACAGCAGAGTGGGATGGGGGAGTTGCGGTTCGCGACTATGCAGGACGGAGCGTTGATTAAGCTTGCGCGGGAGACGGCAAGGGGAGTTGATTTTGAGGTGTATGCTTCGCTGAGGGAGAGGGTGGAGGAGTGGGAGAGAGGGGTGCATTTGGAGTAGCTCTTGGAGACTGGTGACTGGTGATTAGAGATTGGGTATCTATAGAAAAACCAATCTTTAATCACTAGTCACTAATCTTTTTTCTAAAAGAAGAGAAATGTTGGTCGGTACATGACTATTCGAAGTCGTTCAGCATCGATCACAGAGAACGAGCTCGTTGACAAGATGTATTTTTTGTATAAAATTGCTGTAGGAGACATTTCTTTTATATTATTTATTATTTGATTATGATGTACGATAGGGTAGGTGAGCAGGCTTTTTCGGCTCGTGAAAGAGAGAGAGATCGTGAGGCTTCTCTCTTTGAGAAAAGAGCAAAGTTTATTCGTGAGGAATATCCTGGCGATGCAGACCGCATGGTGGAGGAAGCCTTGGATGGTTTTGAGGTTATAGAAAGTCGTAATAAAGCAGGTGAATTGATTGGCATACTAACCTATACTATTGGAAAAGACGACCGGGAAAAATGTCACTATTGCGCAATAGGTTTAATTTTGGTCGATGAGGAAAATCGCGGTATGGAAGTTGCCCAAACTCTTGTTAAACGCTTAAAAGAAGAGGTGGAAGAAACTTGTGCATACTATACTGCAAAAGCAGATACCGACGCGGGAAGGGTTTTTTTGGAACACGTTGGTTTTGAAAATGATGGAGAGGTTGATGGGAAAGAATGTTTTCGTCTGGATATAGAGTAAGAGTCTGTAATATCTTTGTCATATTCTTTTTTCATAGATTTGTGCACAGTTGATGACAGAACCCATTGAGCATGTGACATGTTCGCGTGCTGAAAAGGAAAAAGCACTTTGATGGTGAGTTGGGGTGTTTAAAAACTCCTCCCCCTTGTAGGGGAGGTTGGGAGGGGTTACGGGAGCAGTATAATGGTCTGGAAAAACTAGACAACCCATTAAGAGCCAATCAGTGGTATAATTCCTGCCACTATGCGCAAGACATTCACCCCCAACCAAAAGGCTCACGTGGCGTTGTCGGCTTTGAAAGGCAACCTGTCAATTTCACAAATAGCCAGTGAAAATGAGGTACATCCCACCCAAGTCAAGCAATGGGAAACCATTGCTAAAGACGGACTGTCGTCACTGTTTGCTGACAAGCGAAAAAATGAACACAAGGATCTCGAAGACAAAATTGACCAGCTGTACAAAATCATCGGCCAGCGAGACCTTGAACTCGACTGGTTGAAAAAAAATTGCACCTTGAGTCACCGTGAGAAGCTGACCATCCTTGATCGAGAGGATCAGTATATCAGTCTCACGCGCCAATGCGAGCTATTGAACATATCTCGCGCCAGCGCGTATTACCAACCGGTAGTGAATGAACAGGATCTCCTGATCATGAACCACATCGACAAAATATTCACCGACTATCCTTTTTACGGTTCCCGCCGGATTAAGTATGAACTCCAAAAAGCCTATGAGATAACCATTGCTCGCAACCATGTGCAGCGTCTGCTTCGCCTGATGGGGATAGAAGCAATTTATCCCAAAACAAAGCCAAATACCAGTCAAGCGAACCAACAGCACAAAAAGTATCCATACCTCTTGAAAGACCTGCCCATTATCCGACCGAATCAAGTTTGGGGGACAGACATCACCTACATAAAGCTGGAAACCAGATGGTGCTACTTGATCGCCTTTATCGACTGGTACAGCCGATATGTGATCAGCTGGGAATTGTCGGACACGCTTGCAATTGATTTCTGTCTGACTGCCTTGAAACAAGAACTCAACACCGCAACGCCAGAGATAAGTAACACGGATCAAGGATCACACTTTACCTCAAAACAATTCACCACACCGCTCCTTGAAAAAAATGTACAGATCAGCATGGATGGACGTGGCCGATGTATGGACAATATATTTACCGAACGACTGTGGCGAACCGTAAAATATGAAAATATTTTTCTGAAATCATACCGTAACTTCGCCGAAGCAGAACCGGGATTGGCAGAGTATTTTCAATTCTACAACCACAAGCGTCCTCATCAATCGTTAGACTACCGAACGCCGGCAGAGCTGTACCGTTAATTACAATTGTAAAGGTCGAAATTCGTTTATTCACTTATCCACAATTGGCTCTTAAAGAACCTGTTTTGGTGTCTTGACGAGTGAGTTCACTTCAAATCTGTGAACTTCTGTTTGGAGCAGAGGGTGTAGACGTTCACCACATGGTCGATCAAATATATACCACAGTGTAATCAATACCACTGAAACATCTTTGTCATACTTTTTTGTTCGTTTTCTTTTTTCTTCTCCTTTTTCTTTCCGCATGCTTTTCACATATTGACCTGTTCTTATTTTAAGAATGACCGATTTTCTATTTTGACCGGTCGTCTTACAATACTCATCCAATACGATTCCTTTCTCCTTTTTACTCCGTAAGTGATATCCTCCATTGTTGCGAATCATCGTGAAGAGCAATTGATTTTTTGCTTCCATAGATAACATATGTAGTGTGGCTAATATGACTTATTTTCAGTCAAACCCTACCTTATCTTCGGTTGCATTTCTAGTTTGCAGAACAAGAGTCCTTTGGTTGCATTTTACACTGCTTGATGCGGTAGTCTTGACAAAAACAGCTTGTCCATCTATACTATCGCTACGAAAGAACTGACCTCTCTACAGAGTAGGAAATGTCGACAGTTCTTCACAATTTATTTTCTGAAACGAAATTATATGGAACAAGATCAATCATTTGTGGACTACGTTATCAAGGCTATTGTCAATAATCCTGACAAAGTCAAGACTGAACGTACTGTTGACGAGCGAGGTGTTCTCATCTCTCTCGACGTCGATCCTAGCGACATGGCATACGTCATTGGTCGTCAAGGACAGACTGCGCGATCAGTTCGAACCCTTCTCAAAATCGTTGGCGCAAAGAATAACGCTCGTGTGAATCTGAAGATCAACGAACCGGTAGGTGGTCGTGGACCAAATCCACGTCCGACAACACCGTATACACCATCATACGCAGCACCACAATCATCTGCTCCGGCAACACCTCCGGCAGACGACGACATCGATACGAGTGCTGTGGATGGACTCAACCTCTAAAACATGTATCTAAAAAATCCGGCGTTTCTGCCGGATTTTTTCTTTTACAATTTTCTTTTACACTCTTGACGAAGATGGAAAAAGTGGGTATACTCTGTCTTATTGTGAAAAGCCTGTAGGCTTCACATAAAGGTCTCGAAAGTACAGGGCGATTAGCTCAGATGGTTAGAGCGCTACACTGATAATGTAGAGGTCCCAAGTTCGATTCTTGGATCGCCCACCACGCGTAGATGGATTCATAGCTCAGTTGGTTAGAGCGCTACATTGACATTGTAGAGGTCAGTGGTTCGAATCCACTTGGATCCACCACAAAAACCTACAGAGAAACGTCATGGAGACGTTTTTTCTGTCTTGCTTTTTCCTGCGTATCTGATATACTCCAGATATTATTTTCATGGTATGAACATACAAAAAGAAGAACAATACGCAGAGGAGAGTGAAGACACAGTGGAAGAATCTCAGGATATGAGCATGGAGGCGACGATGCTCGGAAGAGTAGGTCTTTTTTTTCTCGAATTAGTAAAGATTGTTGTTATTGCCGGCGTGACCATTGTGCTTGTACGGTATTTTTTGTTCAAGCCTTTTTATGTCAAAGGAGAATCCATGTTGCCAACATTTTATGAAAATGAATATCTGATTGTCGATGAGTTCACATATCGATTTCGCGAACCAAAACGTGGTGAAGTGATTGTCTTTCGATCCCCTACATCACCGGAAGATTTTTATCTCAAGCGTATTGTGGGACTTCCGGGAGAGCGTGTGCGTGTGGAAAATGGAAAGGTCACTGTTTGCCAGGTCGAATGTACTGTGCTTGACGAACAATATATACATGTAGAAACATCAGGAGATGTTGCGTTTACACTCGGCGTCGACCAATACGCGGTTTTGGGTGACAATCGATCCGCGAGTTATGATTCCCGCAGATTTGGCCCAATTTCAAAGGACGCGATTCAGGGACGAGTGTTCCTCAGAGGATGGCCACTGACACGGATCAGCTATTTTGGAAACACTACTCCGGAGTATCCATTGTAGTTGCACGGTATTTCTCTTATTTACTTGTCTCGTAGTAACATAATGTCTCTATGTCCTTAAAGAAAAAACCAGTACAAAAAAAAATACCGGCAAAAAAAGAAAAAGTGACAAAAAAACCAGTGTCGACAAAAAAGCATACACCAAAAAAAATAACGCAAAAACCAAGTGTTCCTCCTGTTACGAAAAAAGAAGTCGAACGTCTTGCGGATGAAAAAAAGAGAAAAAAACTACAACTGCAACCATTGCGAGGTATGAAGGATTTGCACCCTCGTGATGCAAAGTATTGGCGCAGTGCCTATCGTGGCGCAGAACAGATGGCAGAAGCATACAATTTTCACTACATGGAAGTGCCGATGCTTGAGGATCTGAGTTTGTTTTTGAGATCTATTGGAAAGGGGACTGATGTTATTGATAAAGAAATGTATGCGTTTGACGACAGAGATGGGACAAAGGTAGGACTGCGTCCTGAGTTTACTGCCGGTATTGCTCGAGCATACATCACCCATGGCATGCACAGCGAGCCACAGCCGATAAAGGTGTGGACGACGGGATCATTATTTCGACACGACAGACCGCAGGCTGGACGATATCGCGAGTTTCGTCAGTTTGGATGTGAAACACTCGGTATCCGTGATGCTGCCATTGACGCAGAGCTCATTGTGGTTGCCTACAATTATTTGAAAGATCTTGGTATTGATACTCATGTTCGTATCAATAGCATCGGGTCACCGGAGGATCGGGCAAATTATGTGATCGAACTCACTGCCTACCTTCGCTCAAAACGAAGTTATCTGTCAGAGAATTCAAAAAAACGTATCCAGAAAAATCCTCTTCGTGTCCTTGATTCAAAAGAACCGGAGGATCAGCGGATTATCGAGGAGGCGCCACAGATTATAGATTGGCTCAGTGATGATTCTCGGAAATTTTTTACCCGCGTCTTGGAATATCTTGATCATCTCGAGATTCCCTATATCCTCGACTCAACACTTGTACGGGGGTTGGATTATTATACCGACACTGTCTTTGAATTGTTTCGAACAGACGAAGAAGAGGGGAGTCAGAGCGCACTTGGGGGTGGAGGGCGATATGATTTGTTGATAGAAGAGCTCGGCGGACAGCACACCCCGGCAAGCGGATTTGCGATAGGACTGGATCGTGTGGTGCTCGCTCTGAAGACACTGAAAGAAAATGCAAAAGCTACTGCTCATGCACCAAAAAAGATGCCTATATATGTTGCGCAACTTGGAGAACAGGCGCGTCAGCATGCGCTGCGTCTCATCGAACAGCTTCGAAAAGCGGATATCATCGTGCATCACAGTGTTGGTAAGTCATCACTAAAGGCGCAACTTGAACAAGCGAACACCCTCAATGTGACACATACGCTCATTCTCGGACAAAAAGAAGTACTTGATGGGACGATCATCATTCGTGATATGGACTCCGGTATACAAGAAATTATTGACCAAGGGAAGATATTGAGAGAAGTGGGAAAATTGCTGAAGTAGATTTACAATTTTTAGAAAGAAAAAAGAAACCAGGGTTGGTTTCTTTTTTTGTAGAAGAAGTACATATTGTTTTTTGGAAAATACTCTTTTGATTATAGATAGTATAGCTTTTTTATTCTGTCAATTTTCGGTATACTACTCTCCAAGAGTCAACAATATACATCCGTTCCCAACACTTTCCAGAACTGTACAAACGTGTTGGGAGAGGACATTTTTGGGCACGAGGATACTTTGTCCCAATCATCGGAATCATTGATACCAATATCAAACGGTACATCCAGAACTATGGCTACAAGAAACGCAGAAAGATGAAAAGCTCAAGCAACTACGTTTATGGAAATGATTTGGCAACGGCGGTAGTTTACAAGGACACTGGCTTAGTTTGTGGTATTTTTTTGGAAAAGGTATTAGAAAAATAACCCTAAACAAATGTGCTAATTTTTTAAAAAGTATTATGAATAGAAACAAGCACAAAAATTATGAGATTTTAAATTTGATAGGCTATGGTCTATCAAAATTTAATGATGATTTCATTAAGGAGTTTGGGTTTTCCACAAAAACAGCCTTTTACAATTTCTGTGTAGAAAACAATATTGCTGATACTGTTGGAACAGTAAAAAATAGAATGGATTTATTTGACCATTTTTTTCCAGAAAATGGACGAAAAGGATGGTGGCAAAAAGGAGACTTATATATCCACAGAAAAATACTCATCGATAGTTTATTTGGAAATGAAAAAGTGAATGGATATGCGAGCATCGTTAAATTATTCATGAAAGAGTCTTTGGGTATTCAAAGAATAGACTACAAAGCAACTCCTATTGCAAAAACAAGATTTAAAAAATTACAAGAAACTGGATTGGAAGCGGAACTATTTTTTATGAATAATTTTAATACTATAAAAATATTTCAAAATGGAGTTTTAGAAGATGCGAGGTTGTATGGCGATGGATATGATTTCCAAATAGATGTTGAAAACACTTCTTTTTTGGCTGAAGTAAAAGGTATAAGAGAAAAGAAAGGAAAATTTAGACTTACCGAAAATGAATATCAAAAAGCTGTTGAGTATAAAAATGATTATATAATAACTTTGATATTAAATCTTAACGATATTCCTCAAATCTTAACAATCGAAAATCCAATTAAGAACTTAGTTTTTGAGGAAAAAATAATAGAATCAAAAACTGTAAGAGAGTATCATTTATCAAAACCAATATGTTAATTTTTTTGACTCCAAGCATTGCCATGGCAGCCAAGAGATCCAAAGACGCCTCCTCATATCTATCCAAGATATTTTTCACCATCTCAGTAGAAAGTCGTGTGTGCACTTGTTGTTTCCCCATAATATGTATGGTTAAAAGTAAAACCATTCATACTACGGAAAAATAACAAATTGGTCAAAAGTCCACTTTTCAGTGTCCCGAGTAGTCCACTTTTGAATGTCCGCTGACACAAAAACACCTCGACTTGACAAAATCAAGCCATTCAGGTATATTCTGAACCGTTATATCTAACTCACCATACGGAGGTGAAAACAACATGTCAGAACTAAAACGAAAAAAAGGCGAGTCATTTGAGGCATTTATGCGCCGATCAAAGCAACAGTGGCGTAATTCCGGGATTATTTTACAAGCACGAAAAGTGCAGTATTTCATCCCAACGAAAAGCAAAAATGTTGGCAAAAAACACGCAATAAAGATCGCGAAAAAAGTCTCAAAATTCAACTATCTGAAAAAGACAGGAAAGCTTCCTGAGGACGCAGATATTTCTCGCGTGTCATAAGAGAGAATAACCACGAACGTGGTTTTTTCTTTTGGCGCCGGTATCATTTGAGTTAGCTTTGTGTATTACAACAATAGGAGTACCTATTATTATTTTGTCGTTAACCTGTATGTCACTCCAAGAACAAATACAAAAAGACATCATCGTTGCCATGAAGGCAAAAGATGCGGGCACACTCAGTACCCTTCGAAATCTGAGTGCTGCCATCAAAAACGCTATCATTGATCATAACGGTGAGTTTACTGATGCTGACACACAGGGCATTGTCACAAGGCAAGTAAAACAGCTGAAAGACGCGATGAAGGATTTTGAAGCCGGTGGACGAGCAGATCTTGTGTCGCAAAATAGAAAAGAAATTTCAGTGATTGAAGTATATCTGCCACAACAAATATCAGACGATGAGCTTCATGCCATTGTCGCAGACACCATAGCTGAAACAGAAGCGCATGGCCCCTCTGACATGGGGAAGGTCATGGGCTCTCTCATGGGGAAGGTGCAGGGGAAGGCTGATGGAAATAGGGTGAAGTCGGCAGTGATGGCTGTGTTGAAGTAATATTAGCCCACACGAAGTGGGGCTTAGTCTTTTTGTGTGAGACAGGAAAGTGGTGTGCCACGCTATTCTTTGATATTAAATTTCATCCACACAACAGCACGGAGAATGCTTTGTTACAAATACAAAATTTTGTTATACTGTAGACATATCTTTTTTGTGCTCATCACCATGAGACATCATTCATCATTTCCTCTTCGTGTATTACGCTCACGTGCCATCGTATTGTTCGTGTTTTTTGTGGTTGCCGGTGTGTTGTTGAGTCAGGGAGTTCCTGTGTTTGCACAAGGTGACTTTGGGATTGCGAAAGTCGATAGTCAGATTGGATTATCCGGTACATCGATTGTCCTTATTATTGTTCGTGTCATTCGTATTCTGCTTGGATTCCTTGGGTTGGTTCTGGTTATTATGTTTCTGTATGCGGGATTTTTGTGGATGACATCATCCGGTAACGAGGATAAGGTGACGACGGCAAAGACCATCATAAAGAATGCGGTGATTGGAACGGCAATTATTTTATTTTCATTTATCATCGTTCAATTTGTTATCAATATCCTGAGTCAAGTAACAGGCGCGACATCAGGAAGCAAACAGCCACCAGGAATAGAAACGTTTTCAGGTATTGGATCGCTCGGGCTCGTGATTCAGGATCATTATCCACTGCCAAATCAAACAGGTGTCTACAGAAATACAAAAATTAGTATTACGTTTACCGAAGAAATTGATCCGGCAAGTATTATCGAAAATACAAACAATTCATGCTGGGCACTCGATGGGAGTGGAGGGGTAGTGCCAGATGCCGAGGGATCAAATTGCAAAAAAGAAAATGGTGACAATGTCGCGTACTATGGAGATTGTATTGACACTCTCTGTGATACAGTTCAGACCGACGTGATCAGCATACAGCGACGTGTTGATAAAAATGGAGTGGCAGATGGAGAGCCGGTATCTGCAGACGCACTTGTTGCGTACGAAAATGGCACTCAGGCACACATCTTTGTATTCAAACCGCGGGAATTGCTTGGCAATGGAGAAACCGATCAGTGGCACACAGTCACACTTTCAGAAAATGGAATAGAGAACATACTCGGAGAAAATATCTTTAGAAATTATGGGCAGAAAGGATATACGTGGCAGTTTGAGACAAATACTGAAATAGACATGTCGCCACCATACGTCGTGGATGTATCCCCGGCATCCGGCGAGACGATTGAAAAAAATCGGATTCTTCAAATTACGTTTAACGAAGCGGTTGACCCAATGACAGTGCAGGGGATGCTCGGAGTGAGTTCCAGTTTTTCAAATGTCATTGTCCAGGGAACGAGTGGCGCAGTGGCACCAAGTGCGCCTCCTGCACCGGAGACGGTGTCCGGTGACACAGAGCCTGTATATGCGTTGACCTATCTCAATAGTCTGATTGGAAATGGAAATCGTCCTACACATATCGTTCATACGAATGGGAGTGATGTGATGTATGTGGCGTATTTTAATACGGGCATTGCAGAGGTAAATGTGAGCGACCCAACAAAACCCGTGTTTACAGGAAAGATATTTTCGACTGCCCGAGTCGCATACGGTGAGATACATAGCATCCTGATTTCAGGCAATACACTCCTCATTACAAGTGGTAACAATGCAAAAGGGGCACTGCAACTGATAGATACCGTGACCATGACTGAAATAAGTTCTTTTTCGAAACTAACCGATCCGCAAGCAATAGCAATGAAAGGGAGATATGTCTATGTGGCAGATATGAACGAAGGAATCAAAGTAATTAATATTTCAGATACAAGTAAACCGGCACAGGTCGCATCATACGGTTCTACTGTTGACAAGACAGGAGATACCGGTGGATCAGTGAATACTATTGCAATACAAGGGAATTATCTTTTTTACGGGCAAGGAGGAAGCAATGTCCGAAAATTTGGTGTACTTGATATTTCACAACCAGAAGAAACACCTGTGCTTGTCAACGAAGCAGACATCCCTGCACCGGTCACTATGGTGATTAACAGCACGAGAGCATACATCGCGGTTGCCAATAACCAAATAAAAATTATTGACATTACAAATCCTGAAAAGAGTTTGCCTCAGGCGACATTCATGCCAAATTCGAACGGCGGTGTAAATGGATTAGGTATAAGGTCTTTAGACCTTTCGCAAGAAGGGTTGCTGTTGGTCGGCGAGCAGTATGCGTTTCAATTGTTTGATGTGAACAATGACGTGGATAGTCCTGTATTTTTGGCAACAAATCCTATCCCGGGGTGGCCACTCCTTCCGCTCGATAATGATCGACCGGTGCTCTTCAACGGACAATATGTGTATGTCGGACACACGGGACAGGGACTGTTTTCATTTGATACAGTACAAACATCTGTTACAGAGGGGACAACAGAATCTTCTCCAACAACTGAAGTGAAAACACTTCCACCACTTGCCGTAAACGGTCAATGGAAAATAACCAATGGATATCGTTCTATAGAGTTTCTTTCAAGTGATCTATGTGGGAACGATGCGGTAAATAGTTGTGGAGAACCACTCTATTGTCTCCCAACAGGATGTTCCGCGTATGACACAACCTGCGTGTCCACGTACTCAGTCCTTGCGCGAACCGCATCACTGAAGAATGCGGATGTGGCTGTTACCGATGATTCGTTTGTAGCTTCAGGACTCTTTGATGGTGTTGTTGATATGGCTGACAATGTTCTTGACAGTGGGACAGACATTGATCAGCATGGGAGTATTGTTCCGGGATCATACGATTTTGAAATTTACGATGCATTTGCAGACAGTGCAGAGAACCCATGGCGCCATAAGCCACCATTTGTCGGCATCAAAAAAGATATTGATGACACAGAACGCTATCCGGACAACTATTGGTGGAACTTTACCGTGGTCAATGACATTGACAGCACGTCACCATACATTCGATCAGTAGGTCCAAGTATTGATCAGCAGGGGGTAGATCCATTTACGCCTGTCGATATCTCTTTCAGCAAGGCAATGTGGATGGACTCTTTCTCATTGGTACGTTTGGTAGAATATCCGAATTCCGGTGTTGGTGTAGGATATGTTCCAGATACAGACAATGTGACGTCAACAGAGCTCCTTGGTGGCATTGTAAAAGAAGTGACACGCAGTATACTCCATCTGCGCCATCCTGCTCGTCCATTCGGAGACAATGGAAAAGACTATTGGTATTTTCCTGTGGTATCCGGAAAGGTCAAAGCAAATAATCAATTTTGTCTTTATCCGGGAAGGGGTCCTTATTATGAAAAAGGACCATTCGAAGAAAAACCATTGTGCAACGTTGTGTATGATGAAACATGGCATATTACGTCAGTCAGCAGTGCCTGTCGACCGGAGGAATTGATCACCACGAGTAGTACAGATACCGGATGTATCTCAGCGTACACAACAGTCCCAACAACCGTTGCGGACACCGCCTCGTGCGTGACACAGTTAAGCAATCCTGCGGTGAGTCATCTGTTACCATCTTCAAACTAAACAAATATGCATTCGTTCCTCAGAGAAAAATCACAGATGCGCACATATATCATTCTTGGTGTGATGCTGTTTATGTTTGGATTGTTTCTCCCGCATCTGTCATTTGCGCAGGGCGATTTTGGCTTGCAGACGGTCCAGGATCAAGGGCTGGCACTCAGTGGACAACCACTGAACGTTACAATTGTAAAATTGATTCGTATTATTCTCGGATTTCTTGGTCTGATCGCCGTGATCATTGTCCTCTATGGTGGGTATACATACATGACCGCAGGGGGGAATGAAGACAAAATTGCAAAAGCGAAAATGATTTTGCGAAATGGGCTTATTGGTCTTGCCATTATTCTCTTCTCATTTATTATTGTGCAGTTTGTTCTTCAAAAACTTTCTGACGCAACCGGATTGAATTCCGGCAATGGAAACAACGATATTGGATGTACAGGACTGCAATGTTCATCGTTTGGATCATGTTTCTCAGATCATTTTGCCGCAATCAGTGTCACGCCATCGCAGGAGGCAACAGGAATGAACAATATTATTGTTCGTGCAGTCTTTACCAAAGCGGTCGGAACGTCAGTCAGCGATATTTTGACGATAACGCGTGGTGGCGAAGATATTACCAAAAGATTTACATTTATTTTTGCGGAGGGTACAGACAAACGCGTTGTTGAAGCAGTATATGGTCAGCCACCAGAAGGAAAAGGTTGTACAGAAGAAGGAAAGACAGATGCAGTTGACTGTATGTTTGTCCATGATGATTATAAGGTGAATGTCAATGCAAACGTGGTTGCTTCAGACGGACAGGCACTCGAATCCGGTATTGTCTGTGGCACACAGTCAGTCGATGAAGTCACCTTTAACGTTGATCAACTCCGCAATGATACTATAGCGCCTATACTTAATCCTCTTGGTGTGGCAGATCCAACAATAGGATTGTTGTATACCGAAGCAGTGCCACAGATTTTTGCCGGCAGGTCATACCCTATCACCGGCACGCTCATTGATGAAAGTGGCGTTGGCTATGTACATATTCATATAGAGGCAGACGACGATGCAACGGATTTTATTGATACGGATCTTGGGCCGGGAAAAGATGTGTCAGCAGATCCCTATATCTTTGTACATGAACAATTTTTTTCTGATGGCATTACAAAAAAATGGAATGCACCAAAACAATATACTATTACTGCGACAGGATGGGATATAGATCACAACAGTGTTGTTGCCACAAGTAGCTTTGTTCTGTTGGGGGCAAACTGTGCAAATGATACGGTCGATCAGGGTGAAATTAATCTCAATGAAGGCGGATCCTGTGGTACGCCAACAGGTGGTTCGTGTAGCTCACATAGCGTCTGCGCATCGCAACAGTGTGTGGATGGACAGTGTGTGGCCTACCCAAAAATTATAAATGTCAACCCCATGGATGGTGCACCGGGAAATTGGGTGACACTTCTTGGAAAATATTTTGGAGATACTCCCGGAAGTGTTTCGTTTGGTTCAGACGAAAATGGATGGGGAGAGGCATCACTTGTTCAGTGTCCGGGGGTTTTGAATGGTGACACATGGCATGATTCGTTCGCCATTGTAGAGGTACCGGTACAACAGAGCACGGGCGGTACGAATGGGGGGATAGCTTTGGATGGAGATGGCTATATTGAACTGACACCACCGGCATTGTCAAATGGTCAGTCTTTTGATGCCGGCTGGACATCGGTGATGTGGATTGCGCTGAACAGTGTTACGTCATCATCACCACAAACCGTGTTTTTGTTAGGAGATAGCACTACATCTCTTGAATTACAGCTCACTACAGCAGGAAGACTATTGTTGATACAAACTGAAAATGGTGTGGTAAAGGCTTCCATGGAAGGCAATATATTACCGACGCCAACAGCAGGATCATTTTCATTTCTTTCTATTGCAGAGCGCGCAAACGGCGCAAAGATGGTTATGGTAGACGGAGTACAATATATATTTTCCACGTCATTTCCTGTGTTGAACTTTTCCGGTCCATCAGTCATTCGTCTTGGAAATGGCGAAAATGGGAACACACCATTTCATGGCGTATTTGACGAAGTGGCAGTATTTCCAAGTTATGCAATGAGTTCCTTTGTATACAGTACGCTCGGACCGGTTGCGTCATCACAACAATCGGTTGCCTATAGAGATGCGGTTCTTTCTCTCAATCCTATGTGGTACTGGCGTCTTGGGGACTCGAATGTAAACACGATTACCGAATATATCAGTGGTACAGACACCGGAGAGGGTATTGGCGCAGGGGTGACGATGCTTGCGCCGGGATTGTTTGGCGCCTTAGATGTTCCACCGACAACGGTCGCTATTCGTTTGACCAATGAATACGGGTACAGCGACACTACCATTGATGCACACGGTCCTCTTCCTGTATATATTGATCCGGTGACAAAGCAGGCATATCCTGATGGACTCTTTCGATACAATGACATAAAAAAACCAGGTCTCTGTGCCGTGGTTGCCGACGGTTCCCAAGGAGATGTCCCAGATGGGGCACTTGCCGGGCCACCAGGCACGAGAATTCGTGCCCATGGAACAGGATTTGGTGATGCACAGGTGAGTGGAGACCAGCTTTTATTCACTATTGGTAGTGATCTTGTGAGTGGCGAAGTATTTGATTGGACAGAGGAATTGGTGAAAACACTCGTCCCTATATATGTTTCTCCGAGTACACCACTCGTCAGCATAAAAAAAGGAACAGCCATAAGTAACGGGATCCCATTTCAGGTCACAAAAGCTGATTTGTCTGATCAAAAACCATTTATTTCAGACATAGATCCTGCAGACCCGACACCGGGAAGTTTTGTGACGATCTATGGCGCTCATTTTGGTGTTGCGGGAGTTGTGTATCTGTCGAAAACAAAAGGAGCAACATGTGTGTACGGTGATGATACTGATGGATGTGTGGAACTGGAGCTTCCAACAGAACCATGCGCACACACATGGACAGATACGCAGATCATTGCTGAGATAGATGGTTCATTTGATGATTTTGATACCTATTATGTTACGGTGGAACGTGCTGACAATCATTTGAAATCTGACGGTACACTCGATGTCCTCTCTGTCCAAAAAGGCGCGCCAAAACCAAGTATATGCGGACTTTCACCGTCTCAAGGTCCTGCGCCATTGCCTGCGGATCATCTTGGTCTGACGTTTGTGGGAAAATACTTTACCGCAACACCAATATTATACTTCTGGAATGGAA
>Ga0210019_1001162_pt1 | contig 29187 bp, 40 predicted proteins | sample CryGeyCG2114_020_2_FD_183969 | JGI IMG/M metagenome (GOLD analysis project Ga0210019, IMG submission 183969) | Groundwater microbial communities from aquifer - Crystal Geyser CG11_big_fil_rev_8/21/14_0.20 (SPAdes) (version 2) | ecosystem: Environmental > Aquatic > Deep subsurface > Groundwater ...
TCGTAATATGTAATTTCATTAAAACCAATTTGCGTTTCCATTTTATACTATTTAGTTAATTATTCAATTTTTCAATTTGTCGCTGTGTATTCAATAAGTTTCTTTGCAAAATATATTAACAACGGCATTAGATATTAACAACAACATTAGATAAATTAGCAAAAAAATTAACAAAAACCAACTACTATATCAGTTAACCATATTTCATCAAAATGCAAGTTTAATTCAGCTTTTATATGTTTTACATAGTTATTAATATATTGTTTAACAGTATCGTCTAGTATAATTTCCCCATTCAAAAAGTAAGTTTTGCTATCACCACAATGCCATATTTTCGCTGGTCCTTCTTCTATAGGTCTATGCAATTTACCATTTTGATACCATTTCTCTTGACAAATTTTACCATGATATTCTATTATACGCTGTAATTTACCATTTACATACCATTTTTCAATCTGTTTATCACCACTTAAATAATATTTTATCGAACGTTGTATTTTATTATTTACATACCATTCCTCATATCGCTTACTACCATTCTGATAATATTCTATATATGCAGGTCCGTCTAGTCTATGGTGCTGATTATTTAGACACCATGTTTCACACTGCTTATTACCATTATCATAATATATAATTTTATACTCCATTTATATCATTTAGTTATTTTTATATTAATTATTCAATTTTTAATACATAATTTATAACTATAAGCGCAAGATTTATTTCATCAAAATATAAGTTTAGTTCATTGTTAATATATAATTTATAAGAGCTAATATATTGTTCAAATTGTTCTTTAGTTAAATCGTTATTATCAAGATAATTTTTTTCTGTATTATTATAATAAGATCTAATTGCTGGTCCATCTAGCCTATGTATTTGATTATTTTGCCGCCATTCTTCATGAGATTTTTCACCATCGTCATAGTAAAGTATAATAGCTGGTCCCTCTTCACGATGTAATTTGTTGTTTTGCCGCCATTCTTCACTTTGCTTATTGCCATTCTCGTAATAATATATATACGCTGGTCCCTCTTCACGATGTAATTTGTTGTTTAGACACCATGTTTCACACTGCTTATTACCATTAGTGTAATAAGTAATTTTATGTAAGTTTATGTGTTAATTATATTCATTTTTTAATTAAGATGATTTATCGGCAAATTGAACCCATACACCTATTGCCTCTCGGTTTCCAGTTTGTAAATCAGAATTAAACTTTTTCTCTGTAGCTTTGGGATCTTTTCTATATTCTTCTGCCATACGTGATACATACGTGGAATTTCCTATTGCAGTACTTAGCTGTTGTTGACTTCCCGAAAACGCAGATATCATCGAATTAATAATTTGTTGCTTATTAGATCCCCAGTCTTTATATTTATAACTACACCAATACCAATGAGTGAGCCCGCCGATTAACGCAGCTGCTAATCCAACTCCTAAACATATATATAGTTTTGTCATTCCAGACATATCTACAAATACTACAATAATTATAGTTATTATAACTATGATAGTTAAAACAGTCCAAACTGGAATGGTATTATCATAATACAAAGTGTTATATGCGTCTATATCGGAATACATCTGTTTAAGATTTGAATCTCGGTATAGTTCCCCCATTTCGGGTTTATCATATAATGTTTTTGCCCAAAATCCTGGTTTTTCATTTAAAAAAGGACTAATCTGATCCGCATTATTACTTACACCATTATTACTTGCGCTTTTAGTGCCAAAGTAAGATCCGACAGCAGATCCAGCCGCATTTCCTAAAAAACTATTCCAATTAGACATTATGCTAACCAATTTAGTTGTTTATATATTAAATTAGAAAAAAATAATATTGCTAAATTACCATTTGTTTTTTTTTCAAATCTTTGTAGCAATATACCACGGTCAATATAATTGACGACATTCCTATACAACAGCAGGTAACTGATCTACTACGCCCAATTAATACATAAGAATATACAACAGTTAATAAAATTAACGTAAGACTCTTCGAGTTTACACAACAGTTAATAAAGTTAACGACATTCCTATACTATATGCATATAGTATCCAATCTTAGGCACTGCTAAATCGCCGTTTTCTAGTTCATAGCCAAGATGCCCGATATTACAGATTAGTTTATGCGTAGCACCATTGTTATTTAACTCGGCTGACACTTCGCTTATTGATTCTGGTGTATCTTCACATAGTTGAGCCCATTTTTTAAATTCATCCTGCCAGCTGTAATAACTATAATCTTCTTTTTTGGGTGGTTCAGATTTACTATCAAGTAAATTTAAATATTCTGGATATTTATCATATTGATCCCCTGGAAATAGCACTTTAGCCCAGCCAGATATATAGTTTTGACGACCGGAACCATAAGGAACATAAGTAATGATTCGTTGCCAAAAACCACTATCTAGTTCGTTACTATCTAGTTGACATCTGTAAGTATCAACTAGTTTATTTAAAATAGTTTTAAAATGTTTACACCAATTAACCATATGTCCATGTGAAATAAATATCTGAGATATTTCATCTACTCTACGCACTAATAATAACCAGTCTTCAAGGCTACCAGCTAAATCAATGTATCGCACACCGCAGCCAAACATAAATCCTAATTTAAAATAACTAGAAAACGTTGCCATCTTCATTAAATTACCGGCTGTTCTAGTACAACTAGTGCTTGTTGTAAAATTAGGCACTGTATCTATCTTAGTCTCTACATTCTGGTCTATCAATATACTCATATTAGATAGCAGTTCTTCCCAATTACTATCTAACATATTTGCCATATCGTAAGTGCTATAAACAGTAAGATTCTTTTTTTCGCTGTTGTTACTAACAACAAACACGTCTCTAAATTCATCACTGTGATCTGATATACATCTCGCTACAACAGTGGTAAAACAATGTAACAAATCATCAGGAGTTAATCTAAATCCTTTGTGGTTGTTATACGCGTATAATATAGCATTCATCAATCCATTTTTCGTGCTACCATTGATGATTAGCCGATTTGTTGACAACAGTACTAATCTACTATCTTTATTCTCAGTTTGCTCACTTTTAAACATACCTTTAAAAACTTCCCTATTTATTATTGTTTTCGCATATTTATATTTTTCTCGTAAATCCGAATATACAGGTTCTTTCTTAGCTTCTACTTCTTTTAGATCAGCATCCAATATAATAATAGGCATTGTTGAATGTTTGTAATAAGTAGTTCATACAACAGTTAAAGTATAAGTTAAAGTATAAGTTAAAGTATAAGTTAAAAAAAAATCAATTTTTAAATTTATACTACGGCTAATGAAATTAGCCAATTTGACTTTTTAAGTCTATACTATATTTACATTTCTGGATATGATACTTCTTCAATTGGATTATATACACCGTCAGGTTTGCCTACTGGCTGACCAACTCTAACTGGTATTTCGTCAGCACCCGTTATTGCCGCACTACCACATGTTGAAACATATGTTATACCGCTAAAAGACATAACTAGAAATACAATAGCTAGACCCATAAGTAACTTGCTACTGTATATATCTAAGAAGTATAGTAATAAAACTATAATACATACAGCAGCTGCGAATGATAATCCTAAAATAGCATCACGTGTTTCCTTCGTCATTGTATATACTTAATTAAGTCCTACGTTATTTTTATTAACTGCTTGTATATACTTAATTAAGTCCTACGTTATTTTTATTAACTGATTGTATAGTAGAAGAATCTTGTTGTAATTATAACATAGCAAATATAATAATTAATTAGCAAAATTATACAACTGATATTTAGCTATTACACAACTATTATTACAACCACTATACAACGTCGAAGTTTGCTAGATGACGTGGTTTATAAGTCCAGTATCCTTCTTCTGGCTGCCCCTGCTCTCCATCTACTGCTGAATCTGGTATTTGCATTAAATCATTAAATGTTCTATTAGATATAAACAAAGCGCTCAAAAACATTAATAAAAACACACTTCCTAAACCGACGGCTATATAAAAAACGACATTACCGACTGCACCCTTAAAATGAAAAATCACCACGACAATGCATATAATTATAAATATTGAACAGCCTAATAAAAAAGCTAAACGATGTTTATTTGAATAAACTTTAACCATTATATTTTTTTAAATCCACGCAATGCAGTACAAATTTGAGGAACACCTTTGCGAATTTTATTAGCGGTTATATATAATGCAATAGATATTAAACCGCATGAATTAATATAATTATGAGTTTTTGATAAATTTATTTTTTCATTTATTCTATCCTCGCTATCTATAATCTGTTGCCTAATATAGCACCAATGAGTATTTATATCACTTTTTTCTTTTTTCATAAAATTAGCCACGTCATTTTTGCTTTTTTTAACTTCATAAACCAAAGCAGACAATCTATTTGAATCTCTATCAGCTATTTTAGTTGCAATTTTATCAGTTAGATATTCCTCGTATCTTTTACGAAACATGACTCCTGTTATTGTGTACTGTTATCAAGTCTTACGTGTTGTATGTAGAATTAAAGAATCCTTTTGCTAATTTTATTAGCTGTTGTTGTATTAAACTATAAATATTCAATTTTCTTCTTTAGTGATTTCTTGTCCAATATCGCATGCGTATTTATTATCAATAAAATCAACAGAATTATCAACTTCTTCTATGTCTTCTATAAAACCACTAATTATTTGTTCGTATTTAACATTTTTTTTATAAAGTGTTGATATAACTCTCTTAAGGTTTTTATTCATTGTTGATAGTGTTTCATTATTGCGTTCTAATAGTTCAGATAAATTGTTTAGTTTTATATATTCTTTATCACATGCGTTTTTTTCCTCTACAACTTCACTAAATAAATTTATTAATTCTTCATATTTTAGCAGCAGCAAATTATATCTTTGTTCTATTGGTAAACCTTCCATTTTAGATATAACAGCTAACTACGTTAGCAAGAAGATTCTTCTACTATACAACAGTTGATAAAATTGGCGAAAAGATTATTCGAATATATATATATTATATCACAGCTTTAATTTACCACTCAAAAATATTAGTAAGACTTTCAAACTTCTCATGTGTTATTTTTTAATAAACACATGGCAATGTGGGATATTTTTTATAGACTGTTTAGAAGGAATGTTACGAAAGAAAGCAACATTATCTTTACACACATCAGGAAACCTATTACGAATTAAACACATAACTAGGTTTTCATCTTCCCAAATTGGAAATTTATTTTTTACATTAAACCACATTATATAATGATCAGCATCCACATTATAAGGAAAGTCGCATTCAGTTATAACATACGAAACATCACTGTTGTTTAATCCGTTCTTTTCTAGTATATGATCCGTAATAGTTTGTTTTTTCTCTTCTAGATTATTTTTAAATTCAGTATATTTATCTTCAACGCTGGGTAGCCGCCCAATCATTTCAGTCGGCGGATTTAAATGAAAAGCTTTAATCGTCTCCCAATTCATAGTTTCTGTTCTCGTTAGAAAATCCATTTTTGCGTCAACTTCTGTTATATTTAGTTATTAACTAGTGTTTAACGTAATAACTGGTCTATACAAACAATTAACGTAAGTCTATAAAAATTAAAATAATTCACATTTAATAATACCAAACATATCACAAATCTTAGACTTGCATTTTGATGCAATTTATCTAAAATTATAACTGAATTCTTATAAATAACATATATCAAATTTGATTTTTTATATAACTATTATTATATTAACTGCTATATAAAAATGAATACAACAGATCTTCCCACTGCAAACGAACATCTAAATAAAAAATGCAACTATTACGCTGAAGTATATTCTAAACAGCTTACTTTGACTTCGTCATTAGGGAGTGCAAAATATATTAATAAAACATCTATTATGCATGATATATATGAAAATCTATGGCAGATGTTGCGAGTTATGCCTAAATTTAAACTTGATCAAGATGAAAAGCAAATAGCTAATTATACTTTATCATACGCGATTAAAATTGTAGATGTGCTGATTATTATTAAACCGGATTCTGATCAGTTTGTTCTTATCAGCAATTATAAACAACTGCGAAAAAATACATATGGTTCCGAATATTTTAATCAAATTCATAAAAAATGTAATGAATGCGCATACGCGTTTCTAAATGCTATCGCAGTTTAATTGGTTCCCAATATTTTGGTATAATATCTATTAGTAACAAGTCTATATCTCTATCAATTTGTGTTTTAATATAACCACCTAATGGATCCATCTCTTGCATTTCTATAGACTCATTATCAGATTGAAAACTATTAATTATATTTTTTATACTAAGTATTTTGCTCTTATCATTCCACCAAATATATCCTACAGTTCCTAATCCTATTATATAATAAACACTAACAAGAGTTGAAAATACCATTTTAGATTATGTTTTATATATTGTATAGATTCGAAGAATTCTTTCGTTAATTTTATTAACTGTTGTATATTGTATAAGATTTTTAATCCTTACGTGTTAACAGACGTTAACTACTATTGTATAGATTCGGAGAATCTTCTTGCTAACTACGTTGGCTGTTTGTATATAATTGTAAAGTTAATTTGTTATTTTTATTAACTGTAATACAACCAACATGTCTACAAAGCTACGTAAAAGACATAATAATCCTATAAAATATAATAATATCGTGGGTTTAATTTATGGTTGTGCTATAGGAGATTGTTTAGGAGTGCAAGTAGAAGGCATGTCCGAAGAAGATATTATAAAGTATTTTCCAACCGGAATCAAAGATATGCCACGGCAAAGTATTAGAGGTATAGCAGCTGGTGATTGGACCGACGATACGGATCAATTAATATTGCTTATGGATAATTTAATTGTTACTAATTTTAAATTTGACGCGAATCTGTATGCGAGACAACTTTTAAATTGGCGAGATCATGGATTTGCAGAATTGGGCGATACAGCAGGGATGGGAATTGGCCAATTAACAGCACGTGTTATGAGTAAGGATTGTTTTCTATCTGATCCTATCAAAGCAGCCAATCAAGCATATTATGAATTAGGATCAGACAGAGCTCCTAACGGTGCTATTATGCGATGCGGTATAGCGGCATGTTCTGCTAATTGGTCAACTATAGCAGTCAATCAAACACTAATCACACATGCTGACTGTAGATGTGTAGCTTCAACATGGGCTACTGTATCTATATGTAGATCATTATGTATTGGTGAAACACCAAACTATAAACATGTATTGAAATTAGCTGGTAATTTTATAAACAAAACAAACACAACATATTTAAACGAATGGAATAAATACTATAGTATTTATACTGGTGATCTTAACAATATGTTAATTGATTTAGAACTCGGTGATATACCTAAACAAGGCTATACTCTTAAAACATTCGGCTGTGGTATATATGCACTACGTCAAATATTAGAAGAAAAAAATACGGATTATCGTTGTATACAATTATCAATTATTAAACAAGGTGGTGATGCTGACACTAACGCTGCGGTATCAGGCATGATTCTAGGCGCTTATCTAGGCTATACCAAACTACCAAAGCCTTGGCTAAACCAATTAATCCATAAAAAATGGTTAGATAAAAAAATAATTACGATGCTTAAAAAATTGAAAACCAGTTAATCAATAAGTCGTGCCAAAAAATGCAAACATACAATAGCCAACGCAGTTGGCAAGGAGACTTAATAAGTCTATACAATAGCCAACGCAGTTGGCAAGGAGACTTAATAAGTCTATACAATGACGATCTTAATAGAACTTATGAATTATTTTTATCAAATTTTCAAATAATTATCAAAAGAAAAACCAATACAATATATTATACTTATAAGACAATTAGCAATTATACAGCTAACTACGTTAGCAAAAAGATTCTCCGAATCTATACAATAATAGGAGTTTGTGTTCCTATTAATGAAATATGGGTTCCTCTAAATCCAACATATACTGCTGATAAACCAAAAGATAAACCTATTAAATGGCGTCATTTTCCTGGTGAAAAATTAATTAAAGGTGCATATTTAGAAATTGGTTTCCCCGGGGATCCACGATTTATACAGATTAAATTATTGTAGAAAGCAAAAAAATTGAATATAAATTTGTTTTTTAATTAATGTATATCCAACAATTAATAACAAGGATTCTAATATACTACAGTTAACCAATTGATTCTTTGAATTCATACTATGTTCGTAAAAGAAATCAGAATATCAAAAAGAAAACATTATCCTCTTAATTTGTATAAACAAATAATAAGTGTTTGTCAAGATGAAGAATATGCGACAAAATTATTTAAAAAATATGTAACATTTAATATTATAGCCGATCAAAAAAACGACATGTTGTATTATACAGCATCATTTGCATCATCAACGTTTGTTTTAAGTGTTCCTATTTATACTCGTATAAACAAGCAGGTGCCTAATCAAGCAGACACATATTTCGCGATAGAACCCATATCGTCGTTTATGTCGAAATTATTTTGGTTTGATAGAGATATCCAAGTATTTATTTTAGCAGCAATTCCAGATATAAATAATAAAATTGAGCCAGTATAGAATAGTTAATAAAATTAGGCTATTATCTACTTACAGCCTAAAATAAAAATTATTACAGCAATAAACGCAGAAATACCAGTTGCTATCCATTGATTTTTTTCTGTTGATATAAATATCAAAATTACAACAGTCGCAACAATCACAAAACAAATAGCCCATAACAAACCAGCAGTGCAATTAGCCATTTTTTAATCCTATATAATATACAATATTATTTTAGTTAATACTAATTAACTAATACAGTTCGAATAGCAGAGCCTACGATATAACCAGTTAAATTAACCCATGGATCAGTAGGATTCATATACCAATACCCGTCTTGATATCCGTTACACCAAAATCCTTCACCGTTGGATTTAACACAATCACACAACATAGTCGTTTTATTGCTAGATAAATAATCTTCAACTAATTCAAATCCAACACCTAAACTAAAAAATGTCAACGGATACTCAGGCACTAAGAAACCAAATATACCAAACAACATAAAATGACTTATAGACCACCAATCTAAGGAAGCATTTGGGAATTTAACTAATTCTTGCTTAAGCACTAGTTGCACCTGGTCCCTATATTTATGTCCAAACATAATGAAAACTAATGATAAAATACATAATCCTATTATGATACTAATTCGGTATTTATCTAATAACAGACATATATCACTAGGCATTTTTTTATTAGCTGTTATTTCTTTGTTGTTATATATATAATTACAAACTTTGATATAGCAAAAAATATATCTACTAACAACTATATACTAAAATCAAGCTCTGACCCAAATGATAACGTCTCTCTTATCAACAGAATCCCCGGAATTATATATTTTTCTTGTTCTAATTATATCAATATCAATTCTTTTATGCTATTATACAACAGCGGTTGTGTTTTGTATCATTTTGTTATTTTTATTATATTTTTACAGGCATGAAGAAACAACAAAACGTTACCCTGATAATTATATAGTTTCACCAGCTTACGGAAAAGTAACCAATATAATACATACTGCTAGTCATACATACATAAGTATATTTTTATCACCACTGGATGTCCATACACAAATATATCCTGTTAATGGACGTGTCATAAAACGCATATATGACACAACAGGCATATTTGGATTAGCTACTGATATAGATAAATGCCGCAACAATGAAAAAAAGATTCACTATATACAAATGACAAATGGGTATATACTAAAACTTACCCAAATAGCAGGATTTCTACCGCGCCGGATATCATCCGACGACACAATTAACACCAATGTTGAAGCGGGCGAATATCTAGGAATAATAAAATTTGGGTCTCGTGTAGATATTTTATATCCACACGTAATTACTGACAACAACGTATTTAACTTGCAAGTTAAAGTTGGTGATGTTGTAACACATGACAGTATAATCGGATGGTATGATTAGCTATAAAACTAAACCAGAACTAAAACAGAACTAAAACAGAACTAAACTATAAAACCAGAACTAAAATAGAACTAAACTATAAAAGCCAAACTATAAACTAGAATTAAACTATAAACTATAAAAAAATATGTTGCTAATTATATAAACAGTATGGAAAACTATAAAATTATATTAATATCAATATGCGTTGTAGCTATTATGTGGTCTTTGCATAAAACTAAAAAAGAAGGATTTTTACCTCCGGGATCGCATACAGGAACATGGACTGATTGGGATGATTATGCTAAAAACTATGGTAATACTAGAGCTTATTGGGGGAACGTAGCTCCTGGCGGAGGATGGGAAGGATCGCCGTATAGTCCAGAAAACAATCCGTCTGGTGTTATGTTTATAAACACGCAAAATGTGTCTTCTAGCAATGTAAAAAACACTAATCTAGCAAAAGCTTCAGATGAAGAACTAGATTATTTATACAAGTCAGAAATAATGAAATAATTATTTAGTTTTTATTTTTAATTATATAATTATACAATAGTTCCAGAATTAACAAGTTGGACTTTATCAAGTCTATACAACATGCCTTGCGAAACAAAATCTAATAATCTACTTATTATTATAGTTATCCTAGCTGTTATGTATTTATTATACAGATCAAACAGTGAAGGTTTTAAACGATCACACAGTATGCGATTTCCTCGTAGACGATCATTGTTAGAAAAAGAACATTTAATGTACTATTAAAGATACTACAGTTGACGTAGTCAACAATAACTTTCTAAGTCTACGCTATAATCAACAATAACCTTCTAAGTTTATCAAAGTATATAACCAAAAAGTATAATACATGATGATTTATTTTTTGATATCGTTTGACTTACATGATTATGCTTGATCAGGTGAAACACCTTGCACCGCAGCATATACATTCGGATTTTCATTTGATCTATTTAACGTAGCAAGCCACCATACTAACTGATTGATAATTAAAGCTATTGGTATAGCCCACATCATCCAAGCCGGTGTTTCTCCTAAATAACCCATTACAAATATTAACACTACAAGAAAAATTGCAGTAATTACTGCAGTGCCCTTTAAAATATTATCTGTTTTTTTCCCCATTTTATATATTATAGTAAAAGGAAAATTATCAAATTAAATTAATCTATAATTTTTAGTTCTTCATCAGACTCAATAGATGACCATGCAAATTGGTTCACAACTAGACTAATTATCAGGGAGCCATAAAATAGTAAAGATATTATAGCATCTTTATTTGATGAAAGAGATAGTTTAAACAAGTCTGTATAAAATACTAACACTATAAGTAAGATAACTAATATAATAAGTGAACCGAAGGCTAGTTTGTATTTAAAACTTTGTCTCGGCATTTTAGTATAATTATATATTAAAATAAATAAAAAACTAAATAAACAAAACAATTATACAAAACTAAATTTCTAATAATTCATTATAATGTTCTGTTTTATTGTTATAGAATATTGCAGGATTTGCTGATAAATTCCACCAATTGATTTTATCCTGATTATTAATAAGTAGATCAATCGCTGCTGGATTTTTCGATAAATTCCACCAATCGATTTTATCTTGATTTGCAGTAAGTATATCCATTGCCGCTGGATTTCCAGATAACTCAAACCAATCGATTTTATCTTGATTTGCAGTAAGTATATCAATTGCCGCTGAATTACTAGATAACCCAACCCAATTGATTTTATCCTGATTATTAATAAGTAGATCAATTGCCGCTGAATTACTAGATAACCCAACCCAATCGATTTTATCTTGATTTGCAGTAAGTATATCAATTGCCGCTGAATTACTAGATAACCCAACCCAATTGATTTTATCCTGATTATTAATAAGTAGATCAATTGCCGCTGAATTACTAGATAACCCAACCCAATCGATTTTATCTTGATTTGCAGTAAGTATATCAATTGCCGCTGAATTACAAGATAACTCAACCCAATCGATTTTATCTTGATTGCTAGTTAGTAGTTCGATAGCTGCTGAATTACTAGATAACTCAAACCAATCGATTTTATCTTGATTTGCAGTAAGTATATCAATTGCCGCTGAATTACTAGATAACTCAACCCAATCGATTTTATCTTGATTACTAGTTAGTAGTTCGATAGCTGCTGAATTTCTGGATAGGTCACGCCAATCGATTTTATCTTGATTATTAATAATTAAATGTATTGCTGACGGATTAGCACATATATAACCCCAATCTAGTTCGGATATCCCTTCATCTAACAAATGCCCAGCAGCCGGATTTTCAGATAAATATTCATAATTAATTAGATTGGGATGTTCTGTTAAGTAATCAATAGCGTTTTTATTTAAACACAGATAATATGATGATAGATACTGCTGATTTATCCACGAATGCAATACATATTCACAAGAATAATCAGATATCAAATCGCATATAACTTCTGGTAACGACATATATATACGTTTTAAATAATACAATAGTATATTTATATAATAAACTGATTCAAACTTAACCATTTCAAACTTAGCCATTTCAAACTTTACCAGATGACAAGTCTCAGATTTTTAGATTTGCTTTTTAAACCCAAAGCACAAATTGTGCATGTTATAAAAGATCTAAATGAACAAATACCTAATACAGTTAAGAAATCGATTGATCGACAATATAATATAGATCTGTCAGCAATTTTAATTCAAATTATGAGAAGAAAAACACTAGTTACAGTTCCAGCATACTCTTTACACAAATATAACGAAACTAAAGAACAATGGGACAATGCTTCGTGGAAACCTTTATTATTTAGCTTGCCATATCTTAGTTATTATACTGGAAAATACGCTGCAAAAAAATTAAACACTGTTTAATAAGTATAGTTGACCAAGCACCGTTGACCAAGTGTTGTTGACCAAGTATAGTTTAAAACAAGTCGTGAATTGGAATAGGTTTGTATTTAGATGATATAATATCCATCTTTACCAGATGCTAGATAATCAGTTATGATAATTTTATACTTATTTCGAACAGGATAAATATTATGTAGAGTTGCCGTGAGATAATTAACATGTAGTCTTATTTTACCAAAATACTGCCCTCTATGCCTACATTCATATGCGCTATTAGCTGTTGTGTTTTCATCAAATATAGATTTATCACATGATAACATAGCATACCATAACAAATCATATGTGTTAGTATAATCGCATTCTATCATAACAAGTTTATTATTTAATACAAACGACAAAGATAATTCTTCTCTTTTGAATATTCGAGCACCTCTGAATATTCCACCATTTAATAAGATCATATCCGCTTCTTCATAGTTATCAATTAATTTTTTTAATACCTGTTCAATAGAAGGATTAAATGAACTGTATCTAACGTATCTCGTGTCGATATCATGCGATATGCCATTTATATTTAAACACATACCATTTGCGTCTATAAACTCTTCTACGTCTTTTTTAAAATCTTCATTACATGGGTCATCTTTGTTAATTGCATATGTACTAAATTTATACTTATTACGGCTATTGTTAAAATCAATATCTACTACTTGAATTTGTCGCAAATCTGATAAACTTTTAATAACACGAGCAGGATCCCAATTTAATGGGGTAACAACATCATGATCGTGACCTCCTAAAATTAAATCAACATCGGTGTTTTGATACAATGTAATATCTTCGTTAATTCGCATGTGTGTTAGAGCTACAAATGTAAAATTGTAATAACTATTATATAGTTCTTTTACTCTTTTAATTATATTGTTTAGCTTTGATGCTGGATCTTCAATTTCTAGGTTTGGTGTTAATTCATTAGTTAAAGTTTGTTCCCATAAACCGACAAATAGAATTACGTTTTTTGTTTCATTGCTAATCAGATCAAAATAATATCTTTCTGTAAAATTTACGTCTGGTACATTAGTAAGTAACCAATGTATTTGGTTATCATTTTCTATAAGTCTTTTTGCTTCATTTATTCCCATGTCAAATTCATGATTACCTGGGACAGCAACTTTAACATTTAATTTAGATAATACATAAGGCATAATAAGTCCATCCGTTTTAATAGCATCGTCTGATGGAAAGAAAGCATCTCCTCCAAAAGTTATAATAGAGCAATTTAGACGATCCAATTTGTGTTTAGCTTTGCAAACCAGCTCGTGTCTAGCCTCGTAAAAATCGTTGATATGACATATACGATACGTCAAAGCGTTTATATAAATAATAAACGTCTGTATTAGCAAAAGCTGTGTTAGGGTTTTCATACTACAGTCAACGTGAGACTTTCTAAGTCTATACTACAGCTAATATAATTAGCCAATTGATTTTCAGTCTATACTATACGTTAACCTTAGTATATTAGTTGTAAATTACTAGTGTATTTGTTAGTGTATTAGCTAACGTCCAGATTATGAGTTACTAATGAGCCATCGTTTGATATGTAGGAACATGCATATATCCATTAATAACATCTAATACATTGCTATCATAATTGTCTGATTTGTGTAATCCTTCTGATATATCCACATTATTAACTATATTATCGTACATGTCTTTTTCAATAATTTCAACCCATTTAGCTATAGGCACACACCAACATAATTTAACTATTTTTTCTTTAGTAATTAGTTCTGTTGTTTCTGCAAGTAATTTACCTATTTGATAATTATTTGACGGATTCTTATTAATAACCCCGTCATAACATGAAAAACATAAGCAACTACGCTTACACCACCATTTAGGTCTGGTTAAATATTTAAAATCAGTTGCTACACATGGAAAACAACAACATTCACTATCAATTAAACCTAACCACATTACATACTTATTATCAAAGTGTTCACCGTGATATCTGTCTATACAACAACAACACGGCATTATATAAGTACAATCATACGTGGTGTTGTCAACTTTTTCTCCATACGAACACGCAAATATACCTATTTCACATGAGGTATTATCTTTAATGCACTTATACGAACAGCATAAATAGCAACACACATAACATTGCGCTGTTTCAGAGTCGTTTGTGCATTGTACATCACAGGGCATACCATTGACACCACGAGAAACTTTCATGTTATGTTGTATAGTATTAAAAATCCTTACGTATTAGCTGCTAACTGCTGTTGTATCAGATCTACATTATTCAATTTTTTTGTATTTTAAATTTGAAAATTAACACATCTATAAACACCAAAGAATGAAATATCTCGAGCCCAACCGCGCTTTGCACGATTATACGCCATTATACGAAGATATTATAAGAAAAAAAGAGGAGGACGCAGAAAAGCAGAAAAACGAAGATTGAAAGAAGTAAATAGAACAAGTATTTTTGCCGATTTAATAACACTTGGAAATATGGATCGCTATTTATGTAAGCAAAGATCGCTATTTATGTAAGTTGTTAATTTTTATTAGACTTTGCATATTCTTTTAGCTGTTTTACAAATCCTACGTTTGGTCTAATACATGGTCGTTTTTTGCGTAACATGCTGATGCATCTATCGACATCCTTAATTTCTAACTGTTTAATTAAATAAGCTATTACAGCTGTTGGTGATCTGCTTATGCCTTCTTGACAATGCACTAGGATATTTTTTTTCTTTTCAACAGCTTTATTTATAATCGTATTTGTATCATTTATAAATTTATTAATATCCACTGATTCATCATCAACAAATTTAAAAGTATAATGGTTTATTCTTAGTTTTCTATACTCTTGCAATACGTTATCTGGTTTGTTAAACATTGTGATATTTATTATGTACTTTATATTATTCTTCATTAATAATGGTATATTTGTTGAAGATTCAAACGTGCCTATGTATATGTTGCCAATAATATGATTTAGGTTGTTTTTCCTTGTGCTATTTAGATGAGCCATATATTTTTCAGGGTTAGTAAATGGATCTATTACAGACATTATTAACTTCTGTATATTAGATTAACTTCTGTATAGTGGATTAACTGTTGTATCGTGGATTAACTGTTGTATACAATACCAAAACCAGATATTAAGATCACATACAAAAAACCAAGTATTAAACTAAAATTAAAAAAAATATATTATACAACTTATTATTAATCTTTTTTACTAATCTACCAGCTGTTATAATACCCACGATATTTCTAACTTATCATTAGATAAACGAATAGTTGCGATGTATCCTTCTCTAGCTTTGTAAATTCGCAACGTGTTAATTAGAGTATTGCTTATGATTTGCGATGCTTCATATAGCAGCGATAAGCTATTCAATAATTTTTTAGTAGATATGCCAATCGGATCACCATCATCCATAACACCGATAATATACAGCGCTTTACCATCGCCTTCATATAAGCGATATTTAAGCTGCGTTGCTATTTTATCAACAAGATGACTGGCTTTGCTTAAGAACCATTTATATTCTCGATTACCATCGTCTATTTCTTGTGGTTGACGTGGAAACAATTTATTAATATAGTTATATTTTGGAACTTTATGTAGCCAATCAAAATCTTTTCGCTCCCTAAAAACATCGCATAATTGTCGTTGCATCGTTGTTGTTAACAAATCTTATACTTACAGCTATACTAAGGTTAATAAATCTTATACTTAAAAAAAATCAAATTTCTTCAATAGAATAATCAGATATAATATTTGCCAATGCCTTTTCATCAAAATATAAACACGCTGTATTATATATATGTAGCTTATATTCAAGTATAAATTGTTCAACCTTTTCATCTGGAACCTCAATATTATTCATAAAATATTTCATATAAGCATAGGATTGATCTAAGCAGTCACCCTCTTGATCATCATATTCATCTATAACACCGTAAAATATTTTTGCGGGACCTTGTTCAAGAGGTCTATGACGTAGACCGTTTAACCACCATTCTTCATTCTGAAGACTGTTATCAATATAACGTGTTATATAAGCAGGACCTTCATCAATAGGTCTATGACACAGACCATTTAACCACCAGTTTTCTATTTGTTTAACGTTATTTTTTTGAAAATATAATATAAAAGCAGGTCCATCTATTCTATGATATGCGTTATTTTTATACCATATTTCCAGTTTCTTGTTACCATTAGGATAATAAAATATGTAGTGCCCGTTTTTTTGTTCCATACATGTAAGACTATACAGTAGTTAATCACACCAACACATAAGATATATTATATTACTAATTTACAATTCATTTTTTACTAAGTTGCTTTTTTACCAAGTTGCTTTTTTAATTTTTTCGCTGCTGCTTTTTTAGCAAGTGCTTTAGCGGCTTCTGTTTCGGAAAATAATTTTGCATATTTGCTTATGTCAACTACTGTATTTTTTTGCTTTTTTAAACATTTTATATCATCAGTGTTCAAATTCGATGGCCATATATACGAATATAAAACATACTTAGCAGGTGGCGGTGGTTTGAATATTTTCTTATAATATTCCGGATATTTTCTTATAAGATTGGCTTGGTGTGACAAATGTACAGATTTGCATTTAACAAACCATGGCATTGTTATTTTCTTAGGAACCTTATAAAAAGGCATGTTATTTTCATATCCGCGTTCTATCCATTCTTTGACTATAATATTATAATAATATTTTAAAGCATCCGTATATCCTTCCCACATTTTTACCACTGGATGCGATCGCCATCCTTTTGTTTTAGTTGCATTATCAAGTATATTTATTATCTGTTTAGCTTCTACTCGCTGTTTCCCCAGCCTTTTCCAATCAAGAATTTTAGCTATTTTACGAAAATTTTGATATGGTAAAAATGTATTAACCATATTTATACTATAGCTAATAGAATTAGCAAGTGGACGTATCTACTATACTATAGCTAATAGAATTAGAAAAAAATGAATATATTATAGCTAAATATCTACGACACGCGGATAGCAAAGTTAATCCTATACAGCTAACTACCTTAGCGAGAAGATTCTTTGAATCTATACAACGTCTAATAAACATTAGCGTAAGGATTTCTAATCCTATACAATGTCTCGCAACACCAACACTGTACGGACTTTATCGAGTCCCACGTTAAATGCATCAACTGTTATCGAAATCTGTACTTCTTTTGAAATCAAAAGTATTTCTAACAAAAAACAAAATGCATTTTTGCCACCGCAGAAAAAAAGAAAATTGACAGAAGCAGAACAAACGGTGTCGGATAATATTTTGTTCCTACGAAAACTATCGGATTTGGAGAACCGCGGTGTAGTTAAAATGACTTATGGATATCCCAATGAAATCCGTGAGTAGATTATTTAGGCTGTCTTTTTTGTGTTAAACCATCTTTATGTTCTGGTTTAGCATATAATGTATATAGTTTGAGATCTGTTCTACCTATGTTTTTTATATAATGCCATGTTCCAGCAGGTATAATAATACTGTCATTATCTTTTAAGCTGTATCGTTTACCTTCAACAACAGCTAGAGCTTTACCGCCTTCAATTCTAATAAACTGGGTTGTATGCGGATGTTTTTCTTTTGGTATATCCTCACCAACTTTCAAACTCATTACAACTAACTGCATTTGTTGAGTTGTATGTAGAATCTTACGATAGTTCGTATTATTAAGTGTTTTATTTTCAATATTTATTTTGTATGCCATTTGATAAATTACGTATATTACGGGAAAAGAAAAAAGCAATTTACTGATATAATACAATTAGAAAAAAAGCAATCAACTACTTTACTTCTCCTCGCATGGAATCAACTTTCCACCCGCTACATACAGTGCTGTACATCGTACGTTGTCGTCAACATCTGACATACTATTTATCACTCTACAGAAATGCTTGTAGAATGCAGCAATAGTGTCGTCAAACATGTTAACGTTTTTACCCTCAGCTAAAAGATCTGCGCCTCTACGCTTGAACTTAGCAAGTGACATTCGACCCAATGCTCGCACCACACCCATAAGCTTACCGTGCCAATGCGTTTCAGGACTCCATATCGCCGCGAACTCCTTGTTTTCCGCAAAACGAGATGGAAACGTTTCCATCTTCTCACCCGCATAAAGCCCATAAATAATCTTATTAGCCATTACTAACGATCGTCTTAAAAATCACTTGTTACTTATACATAGCATATGAATTTTCAATTTTTTTTAAAATTGAAAATAGCTATACAATCAACAATATCTAATATGTCGCAAACTACAAAGCGATCAAAACTAACCACAAAGCAACTTAACAAGCAACAAACCACAAAGCAACAAACCACAAAGCAACAAAACAATAAACAACCCAATAAACAACTCAACAATAAACAAAATAACAAAGCTATACGTATATACTCTAAATCCGATGAGACGAAACAATTAACGACATTTTTAAATAACTTAGGTATATCCGAAGAAACAGCTATTTATAAGTATGTAGATCTTATATATATCGATTCGAATATTATAGTGCCTGTTTTAAATATTAATATAAAACAATTTGTTTCATCAGCACGACAACCAAAACATTATATAATTATTAAAAAACGCATTTATGTAAATAAATATGGTTTGACCAAGCTAATAGCTCAGAGTGATGAAGAAGTATCGTATAGACTACAAGACTATATATATGAGGTTATATACAAACTTGAAAAAGAAGGATCTGTAAAAATACCAGACGTGGAATCGCGAGAAGCTTTATTACAATCACTGCAAACTCTTAAAAAAACAGAAGCCGAATTAGAAATATATCAAACGATCGATTCTAACAACCAAGAAGTAATTAAAAAATATCAAGAAGAGATAAATATTCTTCGAGCCGATATCGGTTTCCTAGAAGAAAAAACAACAACATACAAAACAGAAAACAGCAAATTACAAGAACAAGTTTTGGAATATGAACAACAAATAAATAAACTAACAAATGTCTCAAAAAAATTAGCCAGATATGTTCGTTTCAAAAATCCGATAGCAGCAAAAAACAACTTATCAAGTGTATTAGACGAAGTGGAAATTAGCGACGAAGAAGACCCAGAATATACAAATGTACAAATGTTAACTTTTGATGCAATGCAAGCAAAAAAAGAATTGAAATCTAGGACAAACTCTAAAATAAAATCTAAAACAAACTCTAAAACAAAAACCAGCACTAATGATGAAAAAAGTGTGTATTATATTCTGCGGTCTAATAATTGTGTTCATGTAACTAAACTAGGAAAACAAATATATAATTGGCAAATATCAACTGAACTATACAATAACAATGATTCGTTTGAATTTAATGGTAAAATATATAAATCGTATAAGGCTTACAGCAAAGATTACATGTTAGGCAATGTAGAACAATTTACTGGATTTATGCTATGGTATAAAGATATAATTCTAACAAATCGCGAATATACTATGCTAAGCCAAATATTTGATTTAATAAGTAACACAGACGAAGATTTTTGTAATGCTTTGATAAATATATTTGACGATGACACTAGTGGTTTAGCAACTTAGCAAACAATTTTATAAGACGTCTTTGTGATATTATATCGGTCTTTGTTACTGCTATATGGCTACCTTTATATATTTCATAATATATTTTTTTGTTTCGCGCTGTATCTGTTAAGTTGCCGTTATGTTTGTTACAGATCTTATCTAAATATATCCTCCACTTAATTTCATCTTTACTTAATATACACAAATCCCACTCTTCTATACAGCTGTTTTTTTCTTTATTTAGCAATATATTATGTAATTTAAATATTGGAGGTTTTAAACTATAACAAATATCTAAGTTATTTACATTGTATATTATGGATTCCCAACACTTGCTACGTATAACTAAGATATCATCCGATAACAACTTAGGTTTTGGTTTTTCCATCTTTACCAATTCATTACAAAAAATCGTATCAACGCTTGTTAATCGCATATATTTGTATTTATTATTATATATAGATACATATGGAGAATAAATACAAATTAACTGCGGTATAAAAGATGGCATATAAATCATCTCGCATACAATTGTATATGTATCAAATTTACAATTACTGAACTTAAAGAATATGTCCTGATTAATGATATACGGATAATATACATGTTTGAAATTACGCAAAGTGCATTCGCGATTGCTAATGTTATGTGTTTCCAATAATAAATCACCTACATAAATATCAATTTTGCCTTTATATTTACTATGATGTTTACTACTATAATTATTGATAGTCGTTTTATAATTAAACAATATTTTTACGTTTCGGAAAAAATATGGAAACGCCGCAGTATCGTTTTTTCCAAAAGTTTGTTTAAACACAGTACTATTTGATAAATTTATATTTGCTGCATCATACATTTCAGCCAAACCAACTATTGGTATTAAACGCATTGTGTTAAATGTTAACAGTTATTATTACTATACTTATTATGATCAAAAAATATATTTACTCTTCAATTTCTATGTTACATTCATCTTTAATGTCTACTTCAATATTAGATTCAATACTATATTCAGCTTCAATTTCAACACCAGCTTCAATACTAGATTCAGCTTTAACATTAGCTTCAATATTAGATTCAACATCAATACTAGAGTCAAAGTCGCTATTAGATGAATTTGAATAGTTTTTTTGCTGATCACTTGTTTTATAGATTCGAAGAATCTTTTCGCTAATTCTATTAGCTGGTATACCAGCTAATTTTAATACTTTGTTTTTTCGGTTAATTAAGCAATTATCTTGATTACTAGATAACCATTCAGCAAATTCTTTAATATTTACCGTCGCTCCTAATTGTTTAACTTGTTTTCTTTTGCCGAATACCCATTTTAATATTTTTTTAGTATCGAATAGATCTTTATCAACTAAACACGAATTGATTTTGATTATATCGCTGTCTTTAACACTAAGATTAAAATATTCACATACGTGTATATAACTTATAATCTTGCCTTCTTGTATATATCTATGCAATCCTTTTTGTGTGAATAACCGACACAGCCGAATAACTTTAGATTGCCCGCTGCTTACTTCAATACTCATTGTAATTACTTCATCACTGCTATAATCATTTATCAGTCTTTTATCTCGAACTATAGATTTACTTAATATACGAAATATATCATCGCACCGCACATATATTTGATTATCCCTTTCTATACATTGAACAGCATCTAATTTATCATATATAAACTGTCTATTAATATCATGAAGTTTATTCAAATAAGACATATCTAACTACGCGTTTCTAATAAAAAAATAATCAATTTTCATACGTACTTTACAACTTTACATCCTACAACTTACACCCTCTCCACTGTTCATACCAGCTCAATATAAATGCCTGTGCTGCTATAATAACTCCTAACATCAAAAACAGTGTTATTAGCCTACCAGCGCCCATAAAAACAACAGATATTAGATTTAATATTATAGCAACTACAATTCCAACTACAAAGTTTATAGCTATAAATTTTAATATTCTTTCCCATGACTCTCCACTAAGTGGATTAGCACTAATTGTTGCTAATGACGGATTAGCAGGTTCACTCATCTTTATATTAAGGAAATTATTTTATTTATCCAAATTATTTTTATTATTCAAATTATTTTATTTATCTAAATGACAACCTCTCCACCGCTCATAAACACTTAACGCAAACATTTGACCTACCACGATAACTATAAAACAAGCTATAGCAGCATATGTTAAGCTTTGTAAAGATCCAGCAAGCGGTCCCATAATTTCATATCCTTGTTTATCAGTTACGGATCCATAATAACCACCGCTATATAATATTATATAAATCAATGCCGTGCATATTAGTACAACTATAACACCTATACCCAATTCAACAACTAGAAAAATACCTATGCGTTTCCAGTTTTCACTATCAAACAAATTATAAGAGATTTGCGCTGGTTTTAAACTATGCATTGTACTATACTACAGTTAACGCAGTTAATGTAAGACTTTCAGTCTATACTAAAGCTAATAAAATACAGCGATAAAAAATATTATCAACAAATCACATTTTTATTCTGTCAACAATTTACATTTTTATTATAATCAATGCGTAAAATCCTAATCTATACTGTCTATTTCCATATCTTCTATATCATAGGATAGATCGTCTACGTCCATATCAGTAACAGAAGCAGGTTTAAATTTGCGATATATACTAGATACTTTGGATTCTGTCCATGATGTGTTATATATATTATATTCGGTTAACAATTCGGCTATGCATTTATATGTAAGATCTGTTTCTAGCTCATCACAGCTGTATCCGTCATCGCCTAGTGATATAGGATAGTGAATTGTGTTTCCACCACAGAAATATAATGATTTGTTAAGTGTTTCAATAGTCGTGCCAGGTGTTTTACAATCTATAATAAATTTAATTATATAGTTATCGTTTTCGTCTCGAACAAGATATTTGTTAGAATTTTTAGTTTCTACGCGATACCCAAACGGAACCACTCCGCCGTTATATATACCCTGTTCTTTTATATATTGTTTAGATGCTGATACTCGATCACTTATTAGTTTGCTTTCATTTTCAGCTAGCATTATATAATTAAATAATCGAGTAGATTCTGGAGAGTTTCTAGTATCAACTTTAAGTTTTTCTTTTATAAAATATAACACGTTTTTATTTAATAATAGTGTATCAACCATTGCAGTCGCATGCAAAACATTTCGACTAAATCTATCAACAGAGTAAAACAGTAGTTTTTTGTTTTTTAACCGACTATACGCAAAATCAAATGGATCTTTTTTATATGCACTGCCTGTTACTTTTTCGCATTTACTAATATTCCAATTTAATTCCTTAGCAACTCGATTAATTTCTTTTTCCTGCAGTGACAAACTCACACCATTACTCTGACTGCTTGTACTAACGCGACAAAATGCATATGCCATTATAATAACTGTTGTATAGTAGAAGAATCTTCTTGCTAATTCTATTAGCCGTTGTATATATTCAAAGAATCTTCTTGCTAATTCTATTAGCCGTTGTATATATTCAAAGAATGAATTGGGATAACTGTCGTATAAAATTATTAAGCCGTTTTCGATTACAACAATTGTTAAAATAAAATATTTTATTTAATAATATATTATAATATATATTATTCACTTTTTAGATATTTATACTAATATACAACAGTAGTTAGCAAAGCTAACGCGTGAGAATCTTCTACTATACAACAGTAGTTAACATAAGACTTATAACTTACAATGTCTGCAGGTAAAATAGTAGCTGGTTTCTTAGTGGTCGCTGTTATAGTTGTTATTGTTTTAGCGGCTACTGGACAATTCAAAGGTTCATCGGACAGCTCATCTACCAATAGCTCATCGTCCGACAGCTCATCTACCAATAGCCCTCCTACTGATGATTCAAAGATCACGACTAACGTGTCGCCAGCATTAGACGTCAAAAATGTCAAATATATTGTTATTAAGAAGGATTCAACAGGTGGTATACCCGCTGTTCCAGATTATGTAGAATATGATCCAAACGGAGGTGCTAAATCCATTAACCTAGCTGATATATTAGCTTACAGTGGAACAAAACTATTAACTGCTAGCGATTATGAAAAATTAGTTTTAACGCCTGGTGATAACACAAATCCAGATCGTATTCTAAACGTTATCACAGACAATGATCCATGGACCATGTCTAGTACATGGGATCCCAACGTTAATGTTCACACGATGGAATTAACGTTAAAAAATCCCCAACAAATTACTCGCGTCGATATCGTTAATCGGGTAGATTGTTGCTGGGGGCGTTTATATAATTCAAAACTGATCTTGCTAGATGCTAATCGACAAGTCCTATATACTACAGATTTGATGAATGTGAATAGAACACAAGAGCTGCAAATAGCATATTAAGTGATAGGCATGAATAACAAAAAAATAACATGTAACTCTATAGACTTATTAATTTTTTTCATTACTTTCATTACTTACTTATCACTTACCAACATTACTTTCATTACTTTCGCTACTTGTCTTATTTACTTTTTTATCAGATTGCATTCCTAACATTATTTCAATTCCACCCAATATAATAACAATAAAAATAAGAATCAGCCACCAATATGATTTGGCAAATTGCACAACTGTATTAGAATAACCACTTGTATTATTATTAGAATTGCTTCCTACATTACTACCAGAACTGCCATTTGAACTGCCATTTGAACTATTACCATCGTTTGAATCGCCGCCATCACCTTGAACAACATTAACTATATTGCTATCACCTGATATATCTGTTATTTTTATGTCGTATTTTGTATCAGCACAATTTAATTTACTTTGTGTTAGGATATCATCGTTAGTTAAAAATGCATTGCTCAAATCATTAGACACGCTACATACTTCATTAGTACACATGTCAGGAAGATTATATCCGTGTTTTAGCAGCATTTGTTTCTTAGCTTGAAACTCGCTATCAGCAGCGCGCAACATACATGCACAGCGTTCATCGTTGGGATTTAAGGCACAGTGTTTTTTCTTAATCCATTCACAACGTTTAGGTTCCAGTTTACAAAGTTTATTACATATGGGTTTACCACTGTCCATAATATCATCCGCAGAACAAGTAGATAAAAAATCCAGTTTTCCAGAAGCGCAATGATCTGTATCCCATTGTTTATCTGATCCAGTATTGAAATTACCACATAGTTGTTTATCATTAATTTTACCCGAACAACAATCATATAGGTGGTCTCGCCATGGTTTATATCGCTTAAATTGCCAGCTATCCATTTCATTTACACCGGGTGAACCTCTTATTCTAATACCTGGATAAACTTTCGCTGCTATATGATCAAAAGATGGATTGCCTCGTTCATCTAAATAAGGATGCAATCCAGGACCATACGTACCAGTATCGCCCTTAAACCAATAATCAGCCCAAAACATACCAGCCTGATTAGGTGGAATCCAAACGCCATCAACGCTATCACCACCGTACATATCATAACCGCTTACAATATCATTACCAGCTGGAAAATCAGGAACAAAACGCATTAAATGAGGATGACCAGCATTACAATAATTATCATCCCAAAACATAGCAGTAGGCTCATCAACAGTAATTAAAGTGTTTGGATCACACGAAAACTGCTTAGACGGACTCGCCACATAATCAGGTCCAGGAAAATCAACATACGTTTTAGTTAACGTGCTCTGCATTATTAACTGTTGTATAGTAGAAGAATCTTTTCGCTAATTCTATTAGCTGTTGTATAGACAAATTATATTATAAATTATAAATAACTTAGCAATATAAAAATGACAGAAAATAAACGTATCAAAATTAAATTAAATGACGCAAAGGAAAAATTCCATTTTATCAATATGTCTAAAAAAAATGTTAATTTAAAAGGATACTTAGATATTTTGTTTAATAATATGGAGAGAATAGCTAAAAAATGTAATTTTCAAACTATATGTTTAGCTCCCAAAAAATATATAGAATCTTTATGTGAAATATATATAAATTATTCACCAAATAATTTAGTTACATATAAAAACAATGCTTGTGTAATAAGTGGATTACCTCTCATGATGGTTGTTAAATATATTAACAGTAGAAAGTATATTCATATAACAAATAAAGCATCGTTATCGATAAATACAAATAACACAAAAAATACAAAATTATGCGATATAAAAGGAATTATTGATTTAGATAATAAAGGAATTTTAGTAGACAATATAAATAATTTTAAACACCAAATAAATGAGATACTTCCACTAAATATTATGTGCGATTTACATAAATTAAAACATATTAATATTCAATTAAGAGATGTTGCTAGTGATACATTTATTACATATATATGTAACGTGGCAAATATAAGTGCATCAAAAGAAGAAATAAAAGAATTGGTACATATAATATACCAACAAGATCCTATAGTACCTACCTTATGTAATAAAAATAATAACCCATCTAAATGGTATGTAAATCTATTTATATTGGATTGTTACATTACATATATATGTGCCAATTTATAAAATATTAATTACTATATAACCAATTTAAATACGCCTCCGCCGTTCTTTCTCCGTTGTATTTTATTCGTCTACCGTCTTTGTATTCAACAGCGACGTGTGGAACCGTTTTGACAGAAAAGCTTTCTGCTAGCGCTTGTGTTTCAGCAGAGTCATCATTTAAATTTACATCGATTGGTTTGATCATTCTAAATGCACAACGCCGTTTGAACTTGTTCCATTCATCTTGCGATTTGACACACCAAGGACACGTCGGTCTGTAGAATCTATACACGCGAATACTATATAGATTAACTACTATCCACGATATAATAATTATACACACTGCTAAACATACATATTCTTTATTTACCATGCTAATTATTACTAATAATTAAATATTCTTACGCGCCAACTACTAATATGGACTATTAGTATATATAATTAAATATTCTTAGTGCTGATTTATTTAACTTAATATTTTTTGATAAATCACAAACTAGCCAAATCACAAACTAGCCAAATCACAAACTAGCCAAATCACAAACTAGCCAAATCACAAACTAGCTAAATTATAAACCGACTAATATTTTATTTTGAGTAAGACATGTGCCAACAAATACATTTCCTGGTTTGTCTATAGTTAGATTACTAGGATATGTCCGATCTAAATTAACGATGTTTAAATATAATTTTTTTCCGATATAGCTATGCAGTAGGTTCAAATTACTACTGTATATTTGTCCTTTAAGAGTTACACCTAGCAGGTCGCCAGCTTGCGCGTCGTTGTTTGCGAAACCGATATAGGCATTGGGTTGTATTCCGTAGCAAACATCAAAAACCACTATGCTATTTGCCCATGATATATAATATTTATTGTTGCCTGCGTAATAAACAGATCTACCCGTAGTTGGTAAATATATATCATTACTAATACTTGCTTCGTATCTATACTCTGGATTATCAAACGGGAACATCAATCCTAACTCTATATATTCACCGTTATGATTAAATAACAACGCCGAGACCCGTCCATTACTCAAATTATCGGCATAAATCAGAACATAGTTATTACTTAAATCGTATCCTAAACCTATAGGAATAACAGTATTGTTGCTAATTTTTTTGCTACGTAGTTGTTCTATTTTCGTTCCAAAAATATCATATACTTGTAAAAATGCTGTATCCGATATAGTCCTTTCTACAGAAATAATCACGGCATTTATACTATCGTATATCATATCAACGCAATCAGAACTATCGTTGTCCATTATAACATCGCCGGTATTAAAAGCCACATCATAACTTGACGGTAATAATATAAATGTTTTATAGTTAGCGTAACTGCAAACAGCGATTTGACCTGGTAATAAAACAACACGGCACGTTTTATTGCTACCAACAATCAAATCTGAACAAAACGACGTTTCTACATAGCCTTTTTCAATAGCGTTAGCATTGCTTGGTTCAACTTTAAATAAAACTCCTTCGAAATTGTTCAATACAGCACTGTATAATATTAAAACTAATATATCTATAGAACCGGTATTTTCATATACCATATCAAACGTTTCTACTTCTTCTGAAGCAGTATACGTATGTGTAGATTCTACAGTTATAACAGGCGTATCTTTTATAATATCAATTTTAATCTTTTTAAGCTTAACGCAGTTAGAAGATCCGTATAGATTATAAGCAACAACGTATCTTTTTGGATTATCGTTTATTTTTACACACGATACATTATAATGTTTAAACGAACTGTTGGTTTGCTCGAAATCCGCTTCTAATTCTAGTTTAGCGGTATTACCTTTATATTCGACGTTGATTAGCAAGACCGAATTAGAAATTTTATTTACTGTCTCTGTTAACTGTAATGTTTCGCAAGTATACAGATGTAAATTACCATCCCAACAATGCACAACACTTGATGTGTATTCTAGTTTTTGCAATCCACTCCATTTACAACCTAGAACTTTTTCTACTCTTCCGCTATTATCGTTTAATATACCAACAACGTCGCCCGTTGTAACTTCTTGAGATGTCGTAAATACATCACTACAAACATATTTACGAACAGGATTAGAATCTACTTTTAAACATAGATCGCCATTTAACACGCTTAATGAATTATTTCCAATTACAACTTTATCAGCGGAAAATGTTTCAAATTGCATGTGGTCGTTTTTTAA
>Ga0210019_1001164_pt1 | contig 29150 bp, 26 predicted proteins | sample CryGeyCG2114_020_2_FD_183969 | JGI IMG/M metagenome (GOLD analysis project Ga0210019, IMG submission 183969) | Groundwater microbial communities from aquifer - Crystal Geyser CG11_big_fil_rev_8/21/14_0.20 (SPAdes) (version 2) | ecosystem: Environmental > Aquatic > Deep subsurface > Groundwater ...
CGTCGAAATACGATCCATACGGCAGGAAGAGCTTCGCCTGCCCGGCGCCTTGGTTGTCGAAGAAGATGAATTGCTGTGCATTGATCCCCGGGTGTATCCATTCCTGTCCCACGACCTTGGCATTCCAGCCCAGTTGCCGGTGCGCCCAATCCCGCGGCAGGTTGCACTGGCGGTTCACTCCGAGCTCGCCACCGAGATGCCCATGATCCGAGACGAGAATCAAGTACGTGGAGTCCATCCACCGGACTTCCTCAAGCCGCTGCAGAATGCGTCCTAAATGCTCGTCGGCCACCGCCAAGTCGCGCCGGGCCGCACCGAACTGTCCTCGGCCGCTGTGGTGCGAGGTCTTATCCGCCATCGGAAGCCACACCGCCATGACGCGCACATCCGGATGGCCGATGATATCCTCCACGGCATACGAAGCGTTCACCGTATCCAGCCGCTGCGCCAGCCGGTTGGTGATATCGAATGGGCCGATCGTGTTCACCGCCCGGTGGAACCACAGCGGCGGCGGGTTCAGCGGCGCGATGGGCAGCGTGGTGAAGGCAAACGCCTTGCTCAGCCGGCTGCCCAACGTCGGCACACCGTGCATCATGAGGAAGGTGTGCGTGTTCTCCGGCGCGTATTTGTCGAGCAAGTTCAAGACCCGCGTCTTGGGCGATGGCATAAAACCGTCCGGCAGCCAACGGCTCAGCTGGCCTGTCGGCTTGAGCGTAGAGCGCTCGAACTGATTCTGCGACTTGATGCCGGTGCGATCCGAAAACAGCCCAGTGAATAAGGAGCCGTTGGCAATCAGCGTATTGGAGGGAAAGACGCTGAAGGCCGACCGCACGATCAACCCGCGGTCCAAGAACGCCCGCTTGAAGTTCGGCAGGTAGCCGGCGTCGGCCATCGCCTGCAACACATCAGGACGCAATCCGTCGATGTAGAAGAAGAGGACCCGGGCGTTTGGAATCGGCGCTCCAGAGAGACCGGCGACCGGCGTCAGCGGCGGAGTCTCGACGGAAGGCGCCTGAGGATGGACGCGCACCGTCACGTCGAAATGGCCGCGGTTATCCGAGACATCGTCGTCGTTGAGCCCAAGCCACAGCGTGCCGGCGCGGTCGGCGACGAATTCGCTGCGCGCTCCCAGGAAAAATGGCGGCCCATCCGCGCCCAAGCGCCCGATGAGGCCGAAAGCAGGAAACGGGCCGTCCGCCATGGTGGGAAGCGGGAAAACATGGTGCGATGTCTGGCGGCGAGCGGGATACCACCGTGGCCATATGTAGGTGCCGTGGGGTCCGACCGAACGGTCGCCTGAGGTGCCGCTGACCCATTCACGAAGCGCCATGCGGACTACGCGGGCGGTGCCCACGGCTTTCACGGACACCGCATCGCCCGCCGCCAGCTCGATCGTCGTGCGCGTCCACGCGGCCTCGGCAGGAACGCGGATCACGGCAGGGCGTGTCTCTTCCGCGCGTGCCATGGAGCCGGCCAGCAGCCCCCAGGCAGCCAGGAGGCCGCAGAACACTCCGCGAGATCGGGTCATGGATGGTATTATAAGCATGCCTATGCCAGCGCTCCACGCCTTCCCGTACGACCCGTTCCAGCAGCGCGCGATTGAGGCCATCGAGGCCGATCAATCCGTGTTGGTGGCGGCGCCGACCGGCGCGGGCAAGACGGTGCTCGCCGACTACGTGATCGAACGCTCATTCCAGCGCGGCCAGCGGATCATCTATACCTCGCCGATCAAGGCGCTGAGCAATCAGAAGTTCCGGGATTTCACCGCCCGCCACGGCGAAGATGTCGGCATCATGACGGGCGATGTCACCATCAACCCCACCGCCCCGCTCGTCATCATGACGACGGAGATCTACCGCAATACGCTGTTGGAGGATCCCGAGCGCCTCTCGCGCTACGCCTGGATCATCTTCGATGAAATTCACTACCTGGATGACGCCGAGCGCGGCACGGTGTGGGAAGAGGCGATCTTGTTCACGCCACCATACATCAACCTGCTGTGCCTGAGCGCGACGGTGCCTAATATTGAAGAACTCGCGCAGTGGATCCGCGCGGTGCATCAGCGGAGCGTCACCGTGGTCGAGGAACACCAGCGGCCGGTGCCGCTCACGGTGCTCTTCCAGTGCCAGAACGCCATCTTCCACAACCCCCAGGAGCTCAAGCACCAAGGCTACCGGGGTATCGAAGACTGGCGGGTGCTGCGCCACCACCGGCACACCGGGCGCACCGCGCTGCACCCGAACCGTCTGGAACGGCTGGTTGACGAGCTGCAGACGCAGGAGCGGCTGCCGTGCATCTTTTTCACGTTCGGGCGCCGGCGCGCCGAAGAGCTGGCCTGGGAAATCTCCGGCAAGTCGCTGGTGACGGCGGAAGAGCGCCGCGAGCTGCGCGCGCTCTTCGATGAGCTGTGCGCCCGCTACCAACTGCAGGACGACCGCACCGCCGAAGCGCTGGGCCGGCTGGTCGACCGTGGCATCGGCTACCACCATGCCGGCATGTTGCCGACGGTGAAAGAGGTGATGGAGCGTTGTTTCACGAGCCGGCTGATGAAGCTGATCGTCACGACGGAAACGTTTGCGCTGGGCATCAATATGCCGGCGCGCAGCGTGGTGCTGGACACGATCACAAAGCGTTCCGACAACGGGTTTGCTGTTCTGCGCCGTCGAGATTTCCTCCAAATGGCGGGCCGCGCCGGCCGGCGCGGAATGGACGAGGCCGGCTACATCTATGTCCGCATCAACCCCACGCACGTCACGTATCCTGAGGTGCTGCGGCTGCTCCACGGCAAGCCTGAGCCGGTGCACAGCCGCTTCAATACCAGCTACGCGACGCTGCTGAACCTCTACCGCCGCCATGGCCGCGCGCTCTTGGAGATCTTTCCGAAGACGCTCTACTATTTCCAGACCACAGGCGAGCGCCGGCAAGCCGGTTTGGACCTCATGGAGCGCAAGCTGGACCTGTTGCACGCCCTGGGGTATTGGACGGCTGACGGGTTGACGGCGAAGGGCGAGTTCGGGGCGTGGGTGTACGGGTATGAGCTGCTGCTCACCGAGCTGCACACCGATGGCATCCTGGCCACGCTCGATGCCACGGCGCTGGCGGTGCTGATGGCGGCCATCGTATATGAGCCGCGCCCGCGGATGCTGGAGCCGAAGTCGCACCGGCTGAGCAAGCGGCTGGAGCATCTGTGCCACCAGCCGCTGTCCCGCATCCATAAAGAGGAAGCGCGGCTGCATTTGAGCCCGCGCACGAAATCGCCGGCCTTCCACTTGACGCGCGCCATGGAAGGGTGGATGGCCAAGCAGCCCTTCGAGGAGATCACGAAGCTGTGCGAGGTGGATGAAGGAGAAATCGTGCGCTACTTTCGGATGTCGGTGCAGCTGCTGCGGCAGCTCGCCGAGATGCCCGCGGCCGATCCGCGGCTGCGCGGCACCGCCGAGAAAGCGTTCCGGCGCATCAACCGGGATCTCATCGATGCTGAAGCGCAACTGCGCATGGGATAACGCTTGCCGTTTGACGATCGCGCTCCTGACCGCCGGGTGCGCGACGCCGCAATACGCGGTGCGCGGCACCCCGACGCCGGATGAATCCGTCTCGGCGGTCGAAATCGAGCGGGCGGTCAGCGCGGTCCAGGCCAAAGAGTTCGAGCGGCAAGGCGCGCGGCTCATCGGCCGGGATGAGCGGGTCGAAGGCTTTGCGGTCCAGTCGATCATCGACCGGCTCAGCCGCGTAACCGAGCGGCCTGGGCTGGGGTACCGCGCTTACCTCTATAAGGATAAGGACCCGAACGCGGCCGCGCTGGCGGATGGGCGCACGTACCTGTCCACCGGCATGTTGGACTACCTTCGCTCGCGCGGCAGCAAGCCTGATGAGCTCGCGTTCGTCTTGGGCCATGAGCTGGCGCACACCGTCGCCCAACACCTGGTGAAACGCTACCGCGCGCTGCAGCAACAGCAGCTGCTGATGGCGGTGTTGGCCGCCGGAGCCTCGGCAGCGACGAGAAACGCCAGTGCCGGCGCGCAGCAAGCCGGCCGGCTGGCGCTCAACGCGGCGGCCATGCTGCAGGACGTGGCGAACAGCGGGTATAGCCAAGACCAGGAGCTGGAGGCGGACCAGCTCGGGGTGCGTTACGCGGTCCGGGCGGGGTTCGACCCGAAGCTCGGGTTGAACATGCTCAACGATTTTGCGCGTTTCGACCAGGGTGGGCCGTTTCTACGCACGCACCCCTACACCGAAACGCGCCGGGCATACATCGAGCGGTATCTCGTTGAAAGTGGCCAGACCGACACCGAACGCGACGCCCGGCTGCGCCAGTTGCGGCAGACTCAAACGCTCTATCCCAAGGGCTCGGTGAGTTGGCAGAACCTTCAGCGCCAAATCGACGCCCTCGAAAAAAGCAGCCCATAGCCCGCGCACCGGATCCATAGGAGGCGGTTCACAAACGCTATGGACGACCGGCGACGGGCTATGGGCGTGTTAGGATGAGCCGACGGCTTCGCGGAGCTGTTCAAGCACCTGCGACACGTCGATTCCGTGCCGCCACGCCAGCTCATCCACGCTCTCATACCCTTCCCGCAGCCGGTTGATCCGCAGCTGCGTGAAAATCGGCTCGGTCTGCGGAAACCGCTGCAGAATTTCATTCACGCTCATCCCCGGCGAAATCCCCTCGGCCACCTGCTGAGGCTCCTGGCCGGCGGGCGCGATGAGTGGGTAGACCGAACGCTCCTGCGCGTCAATCTGCTCGTTCAACTGCTCGATGAATTGCGACAGCCGCAGCACGATGATCGGCACCGAGGCTCTCATGCCGGACAACAGCAGCTCGTTGACCGACCGCACCAGCTGCAGGCTGGCCGCGTGATGCGTCACCTCTGAGAGCCGCATGGACGACGCCAGCACGTGCTGAGCCTCCTGAAACACCTGCAGCTCCCGCCGGCAATGCGCCTGCAGGAGCCGCTGAATGGAGAAGCACATTTCGCGCAGCACGGTTCGCGCTTCCGGCGCGATTTCGAGCGCGGATTCTAACAGGGCGAGCTTCTTGCGCAGCGCGGCGTGGTCCTGACGCAGATCACCGATGGGATCCATCGCGCACCTCCTGTGGTGGTTGGGCAAGGGCCCTGAGGTACGAATCGACGGAGCAGCGAAGGAATGAACAATTGTTACTGTAGCACGAACTCAATTCCTGTCAACCAGAGAATGCGCCAAAAGCGCTATTCCAGCGGCATGCCATGGCGCGTGGTATTCGTACAAATCGTCTTCGGCAGCAGCAACTGGAAGAGATAATCCGGCCCGCCAGCTTTCGTGCCGAGGCCCGAAAGCTTGTGGCCGCCGAACGGCTGGCGGCCCACCATCGCCCCGGTGATCGGGCGATTCAGGTACAGATTCCCGACGTCGAAGGTGCGGATCGCCTGTTCCAGATGCGAGGGCAGCCGCGTGTACACCCCACCCGTCAGCGCATAGGCGGTATCGTTGGCCAACGCCAAACCTTCCTCGAACGTGTTCACCCGAAACAAGCACACCAGCGGCCCGAAGAGCTCTTCTTGCGCCAGCGCATCGCTGTGCGGCACCTCGGTGACCAGCGCCGGACCCACGAACCATCCCTCCCCGGGGAGCCGCTCGCTGGGATAGCGATACGCCACCGTGCCGACGCGGGCGGCCCGCTCCGCCGCCTGGCGCAACCGCTGCTGGGCGGATGGCTCGATGAGCGGCCCGAGATCCGTATCCGGATCCGCCGGATCGCCCACCACGAGCCGGTCGGTCGCCGCCGCCAAACGCTGGACAAACCGGTCATACACATCGCGGTGCACGATGACGCGCGAGGCGGCCGAGCACTTCTGACCGCCGTAGCCGAACGCCGAGCGCAGCGTGCCGGCCACCGCGGCATCGAGATCCGCATCCGCATCGACGACGATCGCGTTCTTGCCGCCCATCTCCGCCACGACATGTTTGACGAACCGCTGCTCCGGCGTCACCTGCGCGCACGCCTGAGCGATGGACAACCCGACCGCCTTGGATCCGGTGAACAGCACCACTCGCGTGGCTGGATGGCGCACCAGCGCAGACCCGATGCGCTCGCCCGAGCCGGGCAGGCACTGCACCACGCCCGGCGGGAACCCCGAAGCGATCAGCGCGCGGGCAACGTGCCAGGCCAGGATCGACGAGCGCTCCGCCGGCTTCATCAGCACCGCGTTGCCGGCCGCAAGGGCAGCCGCGGTCATGCCGGTCAGAATCGCGCAGGGAAAGTTCCACGGCGCGATCACCACCGCCAGCCCACGCGGGACATAGCGGTACGCGTTACGCTCGCCGGCGACTTGCGCCACCGGCCGCCCCGAGGCCAGCTCCTCCATCTGCTGGCTGTAGTAGTCCAAATACTCGATGGCTTCCAGCACATCCGCATCGGCTTCGCGCCAGGTCTTGCCGACCTCAAGAATTTCCCATGCGATGAGCGTGTGGCGCATCTCGCGCAGCCGATCGGCGGCGCGGCGCAAACACGCGGTGCGCTCGCGGACCGGCGTGCGCGCCCACTGAGCCTGGGCCGCGGCCGCCAGGCTCACAGCGCGCTGGAGCTCTGCTGGCCCTGCGCAGCAGACATCGCCCAGCGCCTCTGAGGGACGCGCAGGGTTGGTCGCGGTCCAGAGCTCCGGGGTGTCGATGGCGCCGTCGCCTGTCAGCAACCGGTAGCGCTGACCGAGATGGCTTCGCACCTGGCGCAGCGCCTCCATGACCGCTTCGCGCGGCTGGGGCTTGGAAAAATCCAAGAATGGCTCGACGCGCCACGCGCCCGGCGCGGCCGCCGGCGCATCGCTCGCCGCCGACTCCGGTGTGTACGGCGCGCGCAGCAGCTCCTCGACGCTGCGCTCGCGCAGCGATTCCTGCCGCAGGAAGGACTCGTTCGACGTGTTCTCGAGGATGCGCCGCACGAGATACGCCATCCCGGGGATCAGCTCGCCGATCGGCGTGTAGACCCGGACCGGATAGCCCTGCTGGACGACGGCGGCTTGCAGCGCATCGCCCATCCCGAAGAGGAACTGAAACTCCAGCTGATCTTTGGCCAGCCCCAGCCGTTCCGCCGCGGCCATCGCATGAGCCACCGAGCGCACGTTGTGCGACGCCACCGCCACCGTGACCAGGGGGGCGGCGCTCAACAGCCGGCGCGTCAGGCGCTCAAACGCCGCGTCCGTCGCGGTCTTGCGCAGATGGACGGGCGCGGACCAGCCGAACTGCTGTGCGCGCGCCACTTCCGAGTCCCAATACGCGCCCTTCACGAGGCGGACCGTCACTGCCCGCTCATGATGCGCCAGCCAACCCAGCAGCTCCTCGACGACCGGCTCGGCGTCGCATAGATAGGCTTGGATCACCAGGCCGAGCGAGGCGCCGGCAAGGCCCTGCTCGCGCAGCAACAGCCGCTTGGTCAGCGCAAGCGTCAGGTCCCGCAGCTCGTACTGCTCCATATCGAGGTTGATCGTCGCACCATACCGGGCAGCGTCTTCCAGCAGCGGTATGAGGCGCCGCATCGCGCGCTGGGCGCTCTGATCCGGGCTGATCGGGTCAAAGCGCGGTGTGAGGGCTGACGGCTTGATCGAGAGGTTCGGGCGGGGACCGCACGCGATCGGCGCGGCGGCATCCGGCATCGCTTGATACGCCTGGGCGCACCGCTCAAGGAGCGTCCGGCACTGCGCGACATACGCGTCCGCCTCCGCTTCTGTCAGCACTTGCTCGCCCAGCACATCGAGGCTGCACGTGGCTCCCCGCGCGGCCAATTGGCGCACGGCACGCCCTGCCCCTTGCGCGGAGGACTCAGCGATAAACTGCCGGGCAATCTGTTCGCTGAGCTGGCGCACCAGGCTTGAAAGCGCGCCGCGCGTGAGGAGCCCGCGCCGCGCCGCCTGCGCGCCAAGGCGCAGCGCAGCGGGCAGCCGCATCGACTCTGCGGGAAAATAGTCGACGACGTGGCGCGCCACATCGGCGGGGCGCCGCAGGCTGGGCAGCGCGTCGATGAAGCGCAGCATGCGGCTTTTCACGTCGGGATCGGCCAGGCACCAGGCCAGGACCTGCGCGGTCCAGCGGTTGAGGACGGAGAGCTGCGCGTGCTCGTGGCGGGCGCAGGTAAGGAGCGCCTGGCCGATGGCCTGCGTGCGCGTTTCCAGCGCGGCCAGGTCCCAGGAGGGCTGCGAGGCAGGACGTGCGGTCATCTCGCCTGTAGTATAACAAACATTGATTGAAGAGGAGCCCGCTCGCGCAATCCGCCGGCGGCAGGACGCGGGATGTTTCCGAGAGGGAGGCGCCCGCCGGCGAGATGCGAATCACAATGGTATACTATGCATGCCATGCCGTCTGAAGTCATCCAACTCAGCGGACACATCATCGACTCGCTGATCCTGCCCAAGGTGCTGGATGAAATCATGGATCTCAACGGCACGTTTGAGATCCTGGAAATGACCGTCGGCAAGCGCAAGACCGACCCTTCGATCGCGCGGCTGCGCATCCAAGCCGGCACGCAGCGGCAGCTGGCGCTGATCCTCAAGCGGCTTTCCCGCCTTGGCGCGCTCCCGCTGCACCTGAAGGATGTGCACCTGGTGCGCGCTCCCCGCGATGGCGTCTTCCCTGCCAATTTTTATTCCACGACCAACCTGTCCACGGATGTCCGCTTCCGGGGAAAGTGGCGCCGCGTGGAACGCATCGAGATGGACTGCGGCATCGTCGTCCATCCCGGCGGCGGACGGGCGGTCTGCACCCCCGTGGCCTCCGTGCGCAAAAGCGACTGGGTGGTGTGCGGCGCTGAAGGAGTGAAAGTCACGCCGCTTGAGCGGGCGAGGCAAGCGCAGGTCTTTCAATTCATGGGCAGCGCCGTCTCCTCGGAAAAACCGAAGCTGCAGCTCATCCAGCGGCTGGCCCAAGAAATGCGTGCGGTGCGCCGCGCCGGGCAGAAAATCCTGGTCGTGGCCGGCCCGGCGGTCGTCCACACCGGCAGCGGCCCGTACCTTGAGCGGCTCATCCGCGGCGGCTACGTGCACGTGCTGTTTGCGGGCAACGGCTTGGCTACCCACGACATCGAATCGGCGCTGTACGGCACATCGCTGGGCATCCGCCTGGACCGCGGCGAGCCGGTCAAAGACGGCCACGACCACCACATGCGGGCGATCAACACCATCCGCTCGGCGGGCAGCATCCGGCAAGCGGTGCGCCGCGGCATCCTCAAGCGCGGCATCATGCACGCGTGCATCACGCACCGCGTGCCCTTCGTGCTGTGCGGCTCGATCCGCGATGACGGGCCGCTGCCGGATGTGATCACGGACGTGGTCGAAGCGCAAAGCGCCATGCGCCAGCACATCCCCGACGTGGGCATGGCGCTGATGATCGCTTCGACGCTGCACTCGATCGCCACCGGCAATATGCTGCCGGCGACCGTCAAGACCGTCTGCGTGGACATCAACCCCGCCGTCGTGACCAAGCTCTCCGATCGTGGCACGTTCCAAGGGATCGGCATCGTCTCCGACACCGAATCGTTCCTGCGCGAATTGACTCGGGCCCTGCGCCTCTAGACGGCGGATGACCGTGGCCCCGCGCCCCTCGTCCCCCGCCCCCGCCTTTTTGATGTGCCGCCCCACGTACTACACGATCGCGTATGAGATCAACCCGTGGATGAGCGTGAAGCGCCAGGCGCACACCGCCCGCGCCAACGCGCAGTGGACCCGCCTCTACCAGACGCTGACACGGCAGCTCGGCGCGCGCGTGTCGCTGCTGCCGCCCACGCCAGGCCTGCCGGACCTGGTCTTCACCGCCAACGCCGGGCTGACGGCGCAGCGCGTGTTCATCCGCAGCAACTTCCGCTATCCGCAGCGCCAGCACGAAGAGCCGGTGATCGAGCGCTACGCGCGCGAGCGCGGCTGGCGGCTCATCCGCCTGGCCGCCCGCTACGACTTCGAGGGCGAGGGTGATGCGCTGTGGCTCGGCGAGACGCTCATCGTGGGGTTCCGCTTCCGCTCCGATGCGCCGGTCCATGAAGAGTTGGCCCACATTCTCGCGCGCCGGGTGCTGCCGGTCGAACTGGCCGACCGGCGTTTTTACCACCTCGACACGTGCTTCTGTCCGCTCGACCGCCGGACGGTGCTCTGGTTCCCCAAGGCGTTCGACCGCTACGGGCGCCGGGTTATCGAACGATTCGCGGATCACCTGATCGACGTCACGGAAGCCGATGCGATGCGTTTCGTCTGCAACGCCATCGTGGTCGGCCAGTCGATCGTCATGCAGCAGGGCGCGTCGGACGCGCTGCGCCGTCGGCTGGCGGGCCGGGGGTTTCGGGTGTATGCTGTCGATTTATCGGAATTCCTCAAGGCCGGCGGATCGGCGAAATGCCTGGTCCTGACGCTCAACCGCTCTCGGGCGATGAGTGAGGCATAATGTGGCAGGAATCGATTGAGCTCAGCTTCCGGCTGGGGATCGCCGCACTCGGCGGGTTGGCAGTCGGCATCGAGCGCGAGTGGTCGGTGAAGAAATCGAAGCACGCGCCCCATTTTGCCGGCGCGCGCACGTTTCTCCTGCTCGGCCTGCTGGGAGCGCTGGGCGCGCATCTGTGCGCGGTCGGGCTCGTCGCGGCCGGCGCTGCCTTGCTCCTGGGCAGCGCGGCGCTGATCGTCTCCGCGTATGTCATCACCTCGATGCGGGATGATCCGGGCGGTACGACCGAAGTCGCCGCGTTCATCGTCCTGGCGGGTGGGGTGCTGGCCGGCATGAACCAACTCGCGCTCGCCAGCGGACTGTTCGCGCTCACCACGCTGATCCTCGCCGAAAAAGGGTTCATCCACGCCTTCGTGGAGCGCATCGAATCGCAGGACTTGATGGCGGCCGCGCGCTTCGCGGTGCTAGCACTGGTCATCTTTCCGCTGTTGCCGCAAGGTCCGTTCGGCCCGCCGCCTGGCTTCCGCCCGCAAGAACTGTGGATCTTCGTATTGATCTTCTCAGCCCTCAGTTTCGCCAGCTTCATCATGATGCGGCTCATTGGACCGCATCGCGGCTATGGCTTGATGGGGCTGCTGGGCGGCATGGTCTCCTCGACCGCTGCCACGTTAAACTTTTCGCGCGAAAGCCGTCAGCACCCGCGCCTGGCAGCCCCGCTGAGCCTTGGGCTCATCGCAGCGTCGACCGTCCTGCCCATCCGCGTCGTACTGCTGATGACGCTCTTTAACCCGACGCTCGGACTCAACACCGCCTTGTATCTGGCCCTACCGTTCCTCGTGGCGGTGGCGGCGATGGGCTTGACGTTCTTGCTGAACCATCGCCGGGTCGTGGACATGCCGACGCCGCGCAACCCGCTGCGCTTCGGGGCGGCACTGCAAATGGCGCTGCTCTTCCAGGGGGTGTTGTACCTGATGCAGTGGGTGACGACGCGGTTCGGCTCGCACGGCTCGCTGGCGTCGGCGGCCGTCGTGGGGCTCACGGATGTGGATCCGCTGATTTATTCGATGGTCAAGCTGGGTGGAGCGGATGCGGCCGGCATTTCGGCCGCGGCGAAGGTTCTGACGGTAGGTGTAATCGCGAACAGCGTGTTTAAAAGCGTCTTGGCGCTGGTCATCGGGCGGGGCGCATTCCGCCTGTTCAGTTTTGCCGCGCTCCTGGCGATGGCTGCGGCAGGCCTTGCCTCTCTCCTGCTGCTCTAGCGGTCCCGCTACCGTCCGTAATACGCCGGCTCATTGCCCTTCTTCCATTTGATATTGCAGCCGGCGCTTGGCATCTGTTTCTGGTTGACCGGCTTGCCGACCAACACCGCATCGATCGCCGAGCGCAGATCCTTCCCCGTCACCGGCTTGCCGTTGCCCGGCCGGCTGTCATCAAGCTGGCCGCGGTACGCGAGCGCGCGGTTCGCATCGAACAGGAAGAAATCCGGGGTGCAGGCCGCCGTGTACGCTTTGGCGGCTTCCTGGCTCTCGTCGTAGCAGAATGGGAAGACGAACCCCAGCTCTTTCGCCATCGCCTTGAGATGCTGCGGCGCGTCGTCCGGATAACCGGCCGCGTCATTGGCGCTGATCGCGACGATGCCGATGTCGCTGGAGGCGTAGTCGCGCCCCAACCGCGCCAGCACCTCTTTGACGTGCACGACGTAGGGGCAGTGGCGGCAGATGAACATCACCAGCAGCGCCTTCTTTCCGGAAAACGTCGACAGCGAGATGGTCTTTCCCGACACGACGTCCGGCAGCGAAAACTCCGGCGCTTTGCTGCCCAGGGGCAGCATCGTGGATGGCGTCACAGCCATGGAAGACTCCTTTGGTGGATGGTTACTTCAGCAGCTGGTCGATCTTGGCGGCGAGGATAAAGTCGTTTTCCGAGAGGCCGCCGATCGCGTGCGTGGAGAGCTCGATCGTCACCCGCTTATAGCGCGTCAGATGCAGATCCGGATGGTGGTCTTCGGCTTCGGCGATGGGCGCGATGCGCTGGACCAGGCTGATCGCGTCGAGGAAATCTTTGCAGATCACTGTTTTGCGGATTGTTTTGCCGTCGACCAGCTCCCACTCCTGCAGGTCGCGCAAGAGCGTTTGAGCGGCGCTGGCCGGCAGCGGTGTAGTGCCGCCTTCACACGGTTTGCACTTGCGGCTGGCCAACGGGGCGCTCATAGCGCATCCCTAGGTAGGGCGCTCGATCTCCACCACGCGATACGGAACCATTGTTTTGGGCAAATTCAGCGTAAACCGTTCGCCTTTTTTCTTCCCCAACAGCACCTTGCCCAGCGGTGAGGCAATCGATAGTTTGCCGTTGGGCGGATCGGCCTCGTCGGGCCCGACGAGCAAATAGGCGAATTGTTCCTTCGTCTGCTCGTCTTGCAGCGTCACCTGAACCCCGACACGCGCCTCGCCGGATTTCACCGCCAGATTGTCGATGATCTGGACGTTGGTCAATTTCCCGTCGAGATCCGCCAGCCGTTTGGCCACGTGCTGCAACCGCTCGCGGGCCGCGTGGTACTCGGCGTTCTCCCGCAAATCGCCCATCGCAGCCGCCTTGCTGACCTCTTCCGTCAGCTCGCGCTTCTGCTGCAGCAGCGATTTATGCTCGGCCTGGAGCTTGACCAGGCCTTCTTTGGTGAGGTAGGTCTGGCTCACTTAGACCACGTCTTCTTCGGCTCAGCCGGCGGAGGAGTCTGCGCGGCTCCCGGCTCCGTTGTGGGCACGTCCCAAGTGGACGCCGGTTCGCTGTAGCCAGGTGGTATCATCTCACCTGAGGCCGGTGCGCTCGACGCGAAACAGTTCTCGTAGGAATCAGAAACCGGAAATCCATTGAAGCCCGGCACCCAGAAGGTCACGAAGTCGACCGCGCCTGAGCCGAGCCGCAGGACGCCGCAGCCCACACCCTTGGCCGCACCGGTCAGCGTGCCCACGAGCGGCGGGCCCGCTTTCGATTCATTGACCACGTTGACGATCACATCCACGAAGCACGTGACGATGTTCAGCGCGCCACGGCCGATCATGCCGAACGTCTTGCGCTTGTAGAGCGGCGATTCGGCCGCCTCATGGGCGCGCGTGCGCGCCGCCCACGCCGGCTGACTCACCAAGAGCATCGAAGCCAGGAGCACGCCTGCGACTCGCTTCATACGGGATCCTCCACGGTTCATTCACGACGATAAAAGCAGTCTAGCGTGAAGCTGCGGACCTTGTCAACCAGGCCGGCTCAGGCGGGCTTTCTGCCGGGTGGCGCGAACCACCATCGCCGTCACGCCGCCGATGAGCGCAAACGGCACGCTCAGCAGCAGCCCGATCGTCCAGGCGTAGCCTTTGGCCGCCGACAGTTTCTGCTGCAATTGCCCTGGATCAAACAAGGCCTCTTTGCATCCAGGACACGCGTGGACGGACGCGGCCCAGCCCAGGGCCAAGAGGAGAAGGAATCCGACACGGATCATGCGGCGCGTCATCCACGTTGATACAACATGAGGTACACGATCACTCCGCTGACGCTGACATACAACCACAGCGGAAAGGTCCAACGAGCCAGCCGTTTGTGCGGCTCGATGCGCCGGCGCACCCCTAGCCATAATGTTCGCACGACCAGCGGCACGATCGCAACCGCTAAGACGGTATGCGAAATCAGGATCGCGAAATACACCTGCCGGCTCGCCCCGGTGCCGGTGAAGCGCACCGAGCCGACCTGCGCATGGTAGCACAGATACGACGCGAAGAACGCGAGCGACACCAAGCACGCGCCCACCATGTAGCGCGCATGAACCGCGATCCGACGCGCCCGAATGGAGACCACGCCTCCGAGCAGCAGGATTGCGCTGGTGGCATTGAGCGCCGCGTTGAAGGTCGGCCACAGAGGCGCGCTCATCCGCAGCACTACAGCGGCGTGCGGTTGAGTGCCAACAAGCCCAGCAGCAGCGGCAGGTAGACGACCGAGGCGAGGAACAGTTGGCGGCAGGTCTGCGCGCACGGCACCAGGGCCGCTCGCACGCTCAGCAGGAGAAACGTCGTGCTCAAGATCATCGCGCCGAAAAAGTAGACCGGGCCGGTCAGTCCCAGCATGGTCGGCGCCAGGCTCAGCGGCACCAGCACCAGGCCGTACAAGAGGGTCTGGCGCGCGGTCACTGGCCCGCCCTTCTCAAGCACCGGCAGCATCCGGAAACCCGCCCGCGCATAGTCCTCCCGGTGCAACACCGCGATGGCCAAGAAATGCGGCAGCTGCCACACGAAGAGAATGGCAAACAACACGAGCGCTTCCCAGCCCAGCGTATGCCGGGCCGCGGCCCAGCCGATCACGGGCGGCAGCGCCCCAGGAACCGCTCCGACCAACGTGCACAGCGCGCTGTGGCGCTTCAAGGGCGTATAGACCAGCACATAGCTCGCCCAACTCAGCGCGGCCAATGAGGCCGCCAGCGGATTGACACCCAGCATGAGAACAGCGACCCCTGCCACCGACAGCCCCAGCCCGAACCGGAACGCCGATGGCGGTGTCAAGCGCTGGGCGGGCAGCGGGCGCGAGGCTGTGCGCTGCATCAGCGCATCCTGATCGCGTTCGGCCCATTGGTTGAGCGCATTCGCGCCTCCCACCACGAGCCACATCCCGCACAGCAGTAGGATCAGCGTATGCCATGGCTCGGCTGCGCGAAAACCCAGCCACCACCCGGCTGCGCTGGATACGAGCACGAGTAGCGTCAGGCGCGGCTTCGTCAGCTGCAGGTAATCGGCGGCGCGCTGACCTGTCTTCGGCTTCCCGGCAATCAGCCGCCGGGCTTGCCATGCCAGCAAGACCGCCTGGACGAGCACCAGGGCGCCGGTCGCCATATGCGCGGTCCGCAGCCAGACAAGGCCCCGATGGAAAAAGACGCTGAACCCAAGCCCCAATTGGATCGCAAGGAGCAACAGGAGACGCATCGTGTGCCCTGCGAGCGCCGCGCGCAACGACGCTGATCCAAGCACACGCACCGTCCACCACATAACCGCGACCGCCAGCGCTAACGCCACGCTGATATGGATGAAGACGACATGTCCGGTATGGCGGATGACCGCCCCGAGGATCAGCTGGCCGACCGCGAGCAGCGCGATCAGCAGGCTCATCAGGCGAAGCGAAGGCCGGCGTCCGTCATCTGCGATTGCCACGGTGTTGGCCCAGCGCGGCGAACTCACCCAGGCGACCGCCGCGACCAGGCAGAAGACCGCCTGGCCCAGGCACGCATGTGCGATCGAGATCGCCGGTGGCAGCAGCAACAACACGGTCAGCCCTCCAAGCAGTGCTTGCGCGAACACGCCGATCGCCGCCGCGGCAGCCAACCGGCGGACCCACCGGCAGGACTCAGCGCGCTTCACCCACACGGCCAGGGCGATGATCATCAGCCCCACAACGCCGGCGATCATGCGGTGGCCGTGCTCAAAGAGGATGCCACCCACCATCGGTGGGAACCACGTGCCGTAGGAAAGCGGCCAATCTGGAACGGCAAGCCCCGAAGCGGTGGACGTGACCAGCCCTCCCGCGATCAGCAGCAAGAAAGTGCTGCATGCGGTGAGGATGGCATAATTGTGCAAGCGCTGAAGACGATGCGGTGAACCGACACTCATAGTGGCGACCTAATGCAGCACCAGCTGTAATCCTAATTCCTCGCAGCGAGAGTGAATCTCCCGAACAACTTCGATCGGCGGCACCGGGCCAAACCAGAACACCTGGTCTCCTCGATCAAGATCTCCCAGGGATGCTTGGATTACCGCCATGCCTTGAACGCCTGCAGCGCGAATTTCCTCATCACTCTTGATTCGATTGGTCCCGGGCATGAGCGCAAAATACCATGTCCCATCTTTTTGCCAACTATATAACTCCCAGCCTTTCATCGAGTGAGCCGTTCGGACACCTTTGGTGACCACCGCGGAGATCGGTAGCAGGCAGCCATCCCAGCTCGCTGGTGTGACGTCGCTGCCAGTTTTGATCTCATTACCTGGAAGCACGCGAGCAGGCGGGGAGCACGAGAAGCGCGCCATACTTCCAGTCATCCATGGCGACCAAAACCGGTATTCGTCCCCACGTCGCCAAGCGAAGAGCGAGATCTGATCATCAGCCGATACCACAATGAGGACCTCGGCTTTCACGGCAGGCCATGCAGCAGTGTAGATGGGATCTGAGTCTTCGCTCCAGTCATCTCGGATGAATCGTGTCGGATCCCATCCAGGATCACTCAGTAAATAACGAGCCGTCATCTCCTGCGATGGCTCAGGCAATGGCTGAAACACGAGCTGCTCAGCGTCATAGCGGAGAATCCTGGCGGGTGTCACAACCTTGGCGCGTTCCAATTCGTCCGGCAACTGAACCGGCCGGGGCTTTGCGAAAGCCGTGGCTGGGCACAGGACCCAGACGAGAAAGGGGAGAAGCCAGATCGGTGTGCGCCTCATCGTCATTGTCCTTCTAAAGAAATAGGGGACGTTTCTAATATTTCAAACTCCCCGGAAAAGTTAGAAACACCCCCAACGCTTAGGCTTTGACGTTCTGGGCAAGCCAGTCTTCTTTGCGGCCGGGGACGCTGTACTCGTAGGGGCCGTGGTAGACCGTCGGGGTCGTGGTGAAGTTGCCGTGCGGCGGGGGCGAGGCGGTCGCCCACTCGAGCGTATTGGCCTGCCACGGGTTCTGGCCGGCCACCTTGCCATGTGCGAGGCTCCGGAAGAAGTTGATGATGAACAGCACCTGCGCGGCCACCAGCACGAACGCCGCCACGCTCATCATGCGGTTGAGCCCGCCGACCTGCGCGAGGTGGGTATAGGCGGTGTAGTCGTAGATGCGCCGCGGCATGCCGGCGATGCCGAGGATGAACATCGGGAACATCACCGCATTGAAGCAGATGAACGTCAGGGCGCAGTGGATCTTGCCCAGCCGCTCGTTCAGCATCCGCCCGAACATCTTCGGATACCAGAACGTCACGCCCGCGAAGATGCCAAAAAGGCTGCCGCCGAAGAGCACGTAGTGCAGATGGCCGACGATGAAATAGGTGTCGTGCAAATAGAGATCCACCGGGGTGGAAGCCGCGAAAATCCCAGTGAGCCCGCCGATCACGAACATCGAGACGAAGGCGATCGCGTGCAGCATCGGGGTTGTCAGCTGGATAGAGCCGCGCCACAGCGTCCCGAGCCAGTTGAAGGTCTTGATGGCTGAGGGCACCGCGATGACCATCGTGGACACCATGAAGCTGGTGCCCAGCGTCGGGTTCATGCCGCTGGTGAACATGTGGTGCGCCCACACGAGGAAGCCCAGCAGCGCGATCCCCATGATCGCGTACACCATCGAGTGATAGCCGAAGAGCGGCTTGCGCGCAAAGACCGGCAGGATCTCGGAGACGATCCCCATCGCCGGCAAAATCATGATGTACACCGCCGGGTGGGAGTAGAACCAAAACAGGTGCTGCCACAACAGCACCTGCCCGCCGGCGCGCGCCTGAACCACCCCGTCGATCACCAGCCCGGCGGGTAGAAAGAAGCTCGTGCCGGCGGTGGAATCCAGCAGTAGCAGGATCAGCGCCGAGGCCAGCACCGGCGTCGCCAGCAGCACCATGATCGCCGTGATGAAGAGCGCCCAGATCGCCAGCGGCAGCCGGAAGAACGACATCCCCGGTGCGCGCAGGTTGATGATGGTCGTGAGGTAGTTGGCCGCCCCCATAATAGAGGATGACCCAAGGATGATCACCCCCACGATCCAGCACACCTGGCCCGGACCAAGCGTCGTGGACAACGGCGCATACGCGGTCCAGCCTCCGGCGGCCGCGCCGCTTTCCATGAAGAAGCCCGCGCACACGACCGCGATCGCAGGCGGCACCAGCCAGTAGGAGTACATGTTCAGCTTCGGGAACGCCATGTCGCCGGCGCCGATTTTCAGCGGGATGAGGTAGTTGCCGAACACGCCGACCAGCAGCGGGATGATCGCGAAGAAGATCATGATGGAGCCGTGCATCGTAAAGAGCATATTGTAGAACGTCGGGTCCATCGGCCCGCCTTCCGGAAATCCACCGGGCAGGATCTTTCCCAGCCACGGCCAGGCCTGGTTCGGCCACCCCAGCTGCAAGCGGATGAGCGCGGCGAGCAGCCCGCCGACGAAGAGCATCACGAGGCTCGTGATGAGGAACTGCACGCCGATGACCTTGTGGTCGCTGGAAAACAACGTGCGGCGCATCACGACGACCGCGGCGGCCAACACCGCAAGGCTGCCCCACCGGATCCATGCCGCCTGCGCCGGCAGCAGCAGGGAGAGTAGCGGCACAAACAGAAGGCCGAGAAAGATCAGCTGGCTGTTGACCACCTTGCGCATACCGTCGGCCGCATCGTGCGTCGTGTGAGAAGCGCCGCTCATAACGCTTGCTCCGCGAGAGATTGCGTCAGCCAATTCTGAAACTCCTCCGGGCTTTCAATCGTCAGGAACCCCCGCATGCGGTAGTGCCCGAGCCCACACAGCTCCGCGCAGGCGATGTCGAAATTGCCGGCTGTCGTCGGCTGCACCCACATCCGGCTGGTAATGCCGGGCACCGCGTCTTGCTTGAGCCGGAACTGCGGCACGAAAAAGCTGTGGATCACGTCTTTCGCCTTCAGGTGAATCAGGACGGTCTGATTGAGCGGCAAATGGAGCTGGTTGACGCTGACGAGGTCATCTTGCGCGGTGGGGTCGGTGCGGTCCAGCCCGATCGGATTGGAGGCTTCATCGATGAGCGACGCGTCGGTGCGGCCGAACCGCCGATCCGCGCCGGGATAGTGGATGTTCCAGGCGAATTGCTGGGCGGTGATCGCCACTTCCAGGTCAGGCGGGGGTGGGGTGCCGCGCACTTGCGACCACACCTGCTGGCTGCGCAGCGAGAGCCACACAAGAATGATGGCGGGGATCGCCGTCCACACCACTTCCACGAGATTGTTGCCGTGCGTATACCCGGCCCGGACCCCGGGCCGCCGGCGGTAGCGAATCAGGAAGTACACCAGGGTCAGCTGGACCCCGATGAAGACCGCGCCGGTGATCGCCAGGACGACGTAGAACAGCCGGTCGATGACCGGCGCGGTCGTCGTCACCGCCTGTGGGAGCCACACGCGCATCCCGTCTTGCGCCCACGCGCTGGCTGGCGCGAACAATGCCCCTAACGCGGCCAGCCACCCCATGGGCCGCGATGTCCTGCTGGTATGTCGTATGACCACGCTGTGACCTATGACTCGGTTATTGGGCCTTAAAGGTGAAATTGACTGATTCGCTTTCTCCGTCGCCCACCGTGACTGACTGCGTCTGGGTGCCGTATTTCTCATGCCAGGCTTCCACGGTGTACGTACCCGCCGGGAGCCCGGAGATCGTGAATGACCCATCGTCGCCGCTGACCCCGAAGAACGGATGCGCGACGACGCCCGCGTACGCGCTCATCCAGGGATGGATGTTGCACTTGAACTTCACCATTACCTCGGGCTTGGCGAACGCCTTTTTGACCTTCGGCGCTTTGTTGCTTGGCTGGGCGGTATTGAACGGCGTATTGGCCGTGGGTTTGGCATTGACGTTGTGAGCCGTCGGATCGCTGTTGGCCACCTCCAGCGGCTGATTGACCTGGATGCCGAACACGTGCGGCTTGTAGACGCACCCGTTCTGGTCGAGCATCACCGGCGTCGCCGGCGCAGGGTACGTGCCGCTCACCCCGTCCTTCACGTAGACAAACACATTCTTCAGCTGGCCTTGCGCACTGGCGACCACATCCTCGGCGTACACCGGCGAGCTATGCGCTTGCTGGCACACCGGGTCGGCGCTCATTTTGAGCGTGGCCGGCTTTGGCGCCTGGCCATCGAGCGTAACGGTGCCTTGAATGACCGCCGAGCTGCCGCCAACAGCAGGCTGCGCGCCGGCCGGCGCTTCCGCTACTTGGACCGGCCGTCCCTCCGGGGCGTCAGGTGTCGCCGACGCTTCCTGCGGCTTGCCGCCGCCGCAGCCGATGGCAATCAAGGTCGCGATCAACAGCGGAGACCACATGCGTGAGCGTTCCATGGCAATCCTCCTTTTGCTATTATTGGGTCAACTTACTCTGCTGCGTGCGTTGCCTGGTGCAAGACAAGGTCCACCCACGAAGAAACCGCGCGCGCGGTGGGGTTGCCGCCGTCCCAGATGGCAAACGCCACCGCGGTGAATGCTCCCGGATCGATGGCGGCCGCGCCATCCGGTTCGACTGGAGCCAGCGGCCGTTGAACCACAACGGTCCAGCGGCCGTCCTCGTACTTCGCAGCGCTACTCAGCGCACCGACGTCGTTGCGATCAGCCATCGGCCGGGCGACGAAGGTTTCGAAATCGTTGGCGACCATCTCGCGAGGCCGCTCAAGATCCGAGGCCCAATAGGAGACATCCAACTTCGGAGCCTCGGCATACGGCCAGGCCTGGAGTGTCACCACATCGCCCTGGCTGCCGGCCGGCTTGAGCACCAGCGCCACCGCATCCGGTGCAGGTGACGAGGCTTCTGCGTCCGCCTGCGGATCCTGCGTTGGGTCATCCCAGGTCAGCCGGATCGCCATCGCCTCGTGATTGGCCACCACTTGAAATCGAATCGCCCGCACCGTCGGGGGGTTCGCCCACTCTCCTACCGCAGTCACGACGTTGCGCACGCGCACATCCGTGGATTCGACCGAGGTCCATGCCGGATCGTCCGGGGTCGAAGGCAGCGCGCCGCTGATCCAGCGAGCCCGTGCGATCATGTTCCAGTGCGCCGGCTCCTGGAGCGAGGCGATGTAGTACGCCAGATGCCAGGCGTCTTCGAGCGTGGTGTGTTCCATCGCCGTGATGGTATCGATATAGGATGGCATCCCTGCGCCGTCGATCCCGGCGAGCAGCCGCGTGAGGATCGCTTTTGCCTCGTTTCCGCCCCGGTACGACCATCCCTGGCTCAGATCCGCCGGACGAATCGGCATGTTCCAATCATCGACGAGCCCGGCAGCCGAGGGTCCATTAGCGCGCCCGGCCGCGCCGTGGCACGCCGCGCACGCCAGCTGCTCATACAGCGCCTTGCCCTTCTTGAGGTCCACCCGTCGCAGGCCGGGATCCTGAGGCAACTCGATCGGCACGGGCTGGGTCTGTTCAAACGCCGGGGACAGGCTCTTGAGATAATCCACCAGCGCCCACCGGGTCGGCTCATCCAGCTGCTGCCAGTCCGGCATGTTGCTGCCCGGCAAGCCCTTCGTGATGATGTCAAAGAGGTCTTGATCCGTCGGCGGCGTGCCGCTGGCGGTGCTGCGGATTTTGTACACGCCCATCGTCAGATCGCGCGGCCGCGGATAGAAGCGCTTCGCGTCCACCCCGTCCCCTTTGCCGGAGGCGCCATGGCAGCGCGCGCAGTACTGGTCGTACGCCGCCCTGCCCGCCGCCGCGTCAGGCGATGGCCGCTCCGCCCAGGCAGGCGCGACCCCCCACGTCAGCAGCCCGGCGAAGAGGGCCGCTGCCCAGAGGGACATTTGAATTTGAGCCGGAGGGAACCACCGGATGCACTGACACCTGCAGATCATGAACGTATAAAGGGCATTGTAGCGGAGGGGACCGTGCGCGTCAACGTGACGGGCCTGGTGGAAGAAAAAAACCGAGTTGAGGTGCGTCACACCTCAACTCGGTTTAGTTGTGAGAACAAGTAGCGGGGCCTGGATTTGAACCAGGGACCTTCGGGTTATGAGCCCGACGAGCTACCTGACTGCTCCACCCCGCAGTGAATAGCGTAAGGGTATTTTACGGTCCGTTCCCCGTCGACGTCAACGGCTATTGTCGACGGAGCGGGAGGATTCAAGCGGAATAACGATTTCGCCTGGCTGCGCCACCTTGAAGGTGGAGCGAATGAGGCCTTCGACGTACGTGGGGTCGGTCTGCAACCGCACGTGCTCTTGCGTCAGCTGCTCATGCTCGGCGCTCAGCCGGCTCAACTGCCGGTCGAGCCGACGCTCCCACAGCGAGAGCCGTACCCAATCGTACAGGCCCGGACCAAACAACACGAGCGCGAGGACGGTGAAGCTCAGCCAACGGTAGGCGTGCGGCGGCAGCGGTCGCGGCGCACTCATGCCTTCGCCAGCTTCTTGGCCTGCGACTTCCTCAAGGGCCACATCGTGCCGGCATAGACGGCGCGGAAGCCCAGCTGTTCTTCGATGCGCAGCAACTCGTTGTACTTGGCCACGCGTTCGCTGCGCGAGAGCGATCCGGTCTTGATCTGGCCCGCGTTCGTCGCCACCGCCAGGTGCGCGATGGTGACGTCCTCGGTCTCGCCGGAGCGGTGCGAGATGATCGTGCCGAACCCGGCGCGCTGCGCGGTCTCCATCGCTTCAAGCGTCTCGGTCAGCGTGCCGATTTGATTCACTTTGATCAAGATGGCATTGGCGGCGCGCTGCGCGATGCCCCGCCGCAGCCGCTCGGTGTTGGTCACGAACAGATCGTCGCCCACCAGCTGGACCCGGTCGCCGAGCGCCGAGGTCAGCTGCTGCCAGCCGATCCAATCGTCCTCCCCCAGCCCGTCCTCGATGGAGACGAGAGGATATTGGCTCACCCATCGCTCGTATTGGCTAATGAGCTCTTGGGCTCTCATGGACTTCTCCGGCGCGCTTTTGAAGAGCCGGTAGGCGCCGTTGTGCACCCATTCATTGCCGGCGACATCGAGCGCCAGCATGATTTGGCGGCCCGGCGTGTAGCCGGCTTGCTCGATCGCCTGCAGCACCACCTTGATCGCCTCTTCGTTCGACGACAGGTTAGGCGCAAACCCGCCCTCATCGCCCACCGCGGTCGTCTGCTTTTGCGATTTCAGTAGCTTCTTGAGCGCCGCGAACACTTCCGCGCCCATGCGCAACGCCTCGGAAAATGTCTTGGCTCCGATGGGCATGATCATGAACTCTTGGATGTCGAGCGTATTATCGGCGTGCGCTCCGCCATTGACGATGTTCATGAGCGGGATCGGTAGCACGCGGGCGGGCGCGCCCCCCAAAGAGCGATAGAGCGGCATGCCGCGGCTTTTGGCCACCGCCTTGGCCGCGGCCAGCGAGACGCCAAGGATCGCATTCGCGCCAAGATGGGATTTATTCGGCGTATTGTCCAACTCGCACAAGCGCTGATCGAGCTGCGCTTGCTTGCTGGCATCGAAGCCTTTGAGCGCCTTGGCGATGGGGCCGCGCACGTTCGCCACCGCCTTGAGCACCCCTTTGCCTCCGAAGCGCGGATCCTTGGTGTCGCGCAATTCCAGCGCTTCGTGGCTGCCGGTGGAGGCACCGGAAGGCACCGCGGCGCGACCGCACCCGCCCCCGGCAAGGACAAGGTCCACTTCAATGGTAGGCTGGCCGCGCGAATCCAGTACTTCCCGGGCGGTCAGCGACTTGATTGTGGTCGATGAGGAAGCCATTGAAGGCTGATTATAACAAGAGAGGGGAATTCGTAGCAACTGCTTTTTAGCCATCTAGTTACATCTGTCATTATCAAACATTTATTAAATAATTAATTCTATTAAAAAGTCGCCCATTACGTTGACACGTTTCAGCGTGCGTGATATAGTCAGATTGCTATGAAACCCAAGCGCAGTTTTCGCATGAAATTGCAGTTGTTTTGGGAAATGTACTGGATGGCCATCGCGGTGGTCCTCGTCTTGCTGGCCTCCATCATCTGGCCGGTCATCATCCTCTTAGGGCTGGATTCGTACCAACGCACCTACCTCATTGCCCTGCTCTCGCTAACCCCCCTCCAGTCGATCATTTACGGCGGACTCTTCGTCGCCATGCTCTGGTGGCTCCACTACGGCGGCGGCAGCTTCGGCAAGGTCAATAAAAACCGGGTGCGCGGCGAGCAGGTCAGCATCAAGTGGACCGACGTGATCGGCATGGAAGAGGCGAAGCAGGAGGCATGGGAAGTCGTGGAGCTCCTGCGCGACCACGTGAAAGTCACGCGCATCGGCGGCAAGGTGCTGCGCGGCGTGCTGCTCGTCGGCCCGCCAGGGTGCGGAAAAACCTACCTCGCCAAAGCGATTGCCACCGAGTCCGGCCTGCCCTTCCTGGCGATGTCCGGCTCAGAGTTCACCGAAATCTTCGTGGGGGTCGGGCCGTCGCGCGTGCGCCAGCTCTTTAAGAGAGCGCAGGTCTACGCTAAAATCCACGGCGGCTGCATCATCTTCATCGATGAATTGGACGCCGTCGGCTCCTCCCGGGCCACCGATCTTGGCTTCGGGGCGCAAAGCGAGCACAACAATACCGTCAACGAACTGCTCGTCCAGATGGACGGGCTTGAGAGCCTGCGGTACAACATCGTCGTCATCGGCGCGACCAATGCCGATGAGACGGTCTTGGATCAAGCGCTGCTGCGCCCCGGGCGCCTTGACCGCAAGATCCACGTCGATTTGCCCGGGCTGCAGGACCGCGAGAAGCTCCTGAGCTTTTATCTGGGCAAGGTGAAGACCGACACCGAGGTCGATGTGCCGCGGCTGGCGCGCCGGGCGGTGGGACATTCGCCGGCGGACATCGAGAACCTTGTCAAAGAGGGTGCGCTGATCGCCGCGCGCAACAAGCGGACCAGCGTCACCTATAAGGATCTCTCGGAGGCGCTGGAGCGCATCGACTTAGGCTTCAAGATACACCAGAAGCTGGTGCCCGAAGAGCGCAAGCGGGTCGCGTATCATGAGGCCGGCCACTTGATCACCACGTACCTGCTGCATCCGACGGACGACGTGTTCAAGGCGTCCATCATTTCCCGCCGCGGCGGCACGCACGGCGTGGTCTGGCCGGTGCCCCGCGAAGAGCTGAAGCTGAACCACCGCGACCGCATGCTGGCGACGATCAAGACGATGCTCGCCGGCTACGTGGCCGAGAAGATCAAGTTCAACTCCACCTCCGACGGGGTGGGCAGCGACTTCAACAACGCGATGATGATCGTGCGCCGCATGGTGTGGAACTACGGGATGGGCTCGAACGGATTCGTCGGCAACTATGACGCCCTGACCGAGCGGTGGGCATTCCGTCGCGGCGGGTCCGGCGACTATATCTCCGAGAAAGTGAAGGAGCAGCTCAACGACGAGATGCACCGCATCCTGAAAGAGTGCATGCACGATGTGGATGCGCTGTTGCGGCGCGAAGACGCCCTGCTGGAGCGCTTCACCGCGGAGCTCTTGAAGAAAGACGAGCTCGAGTACGACGAGATTGAATCCATTTTCGCCCAGTACGGCAAGCAGCGCACCGTGCCGCTGCCGCCTCCCGCGTCCTCCGCTGCGTAACTCAGGCCCTCCGCTTCACGGAGCAAGCATGCGAATACGCCAGACGATCGGTTTCGGCATTCTGCTGACGGCAGCGCTGGCAGGCGCCGGCTGCGGGAGCAAGCCCACCTATCCCAAAGAACACCTCGTCGAATCCATCCAAGGGCTGCTTATCGAGCAGCAGCTGAACGCCTCGGTCCGGCTCGTGGACCAAACGCTCGCCGTGCACATCCACCATCCGGACCTGCTCATCCAGTCGGGCACGCAAGCCGAGCTGGGACCGGCGTTCGATGAGGTGGCGCGCACGGTGATCGGCGACATCCTGCACCGCGTACTGCTCAGCACCGACGCGGACATCCGCTTCTACCTCCTGCTGATGTCCGATCCGAACGCCCCGGGGTTGTACCTGACGATCATCCGCTACGTCGACGACATCAAGCGCGCCAACGTCAACATGATCGACGTACCGGAAATGCTGGCCCGCACGGTGTTCGAATGGAACTACATCGGCACCTCATCGCTGTCACTGGAGCAGTACATTCCGCGCGGCATCCGGCTAGAGGAGTTCCTGAGCCTGCAACTGGCTAAGCGGCTGCAACAGACGCTGGCGGAGCGGCTCCAGACCGACGGGGCGGCGAACGTGGGCAAATTCGTGGGGACGTACCAGAACGGGGAGTTCGCGCTGGTCCTGGACGTCACGCCGGCGAAAAGCGACCGTCCGCTGGATGAGGCGATGATGCGGGAGGTGTTCGATACCGCGACCGGCGTCGTCGCGAAAGTGCTCTCAGGCTACCGCTTTGAATCGTTCGACACGGTGCGGCTGATCCATCCCATCAGCGGCCGCAACATCGTCTTCCACAAAGCCTCGCTCAAGTCCTTCCAATAACGTTCCGTCCGCTCACCCGCACGCGGCGTCCCAGCACCAGCGCGATCGCGCGAGGATACAGGCGGTGCTCCACTGCGTGGATGCGCGCCAACAGGTGGGCTTCGCGTTCGTTGGGACGGACCGGCACCGCCTCCTGCAGCACGATCGGCCCGTGATCGATGTGCTCGTCGACCACGTGCACCGTCACCCCGGTCACCTTCGCGCCCCATGCCAGCGCGTCCCGCACCGCGTGCGCTCCGGGAAAAGCGGGCAGCAGCGCGGGGTGGATGTTGAGAATGCGGTTGCGGAAGCGGCGGACAAACACCGGCGAGAGGATGCGCATGAATCCGGCGAGGCACACGAGCCGAACGCGATGCGCCTGGCAGCGGCGGATCAGCGCCCGCTCATAGGCGGCCTTGTCGGCGAACGCCTTGGGGTTGAGGTAGCAGGCTTCGACGCCGGCCCGGGCCGCCCGGTCCAGCGCTTTCGCGTCCGCCCGGTCGCTGATCACCACGGCGACGCGCGCCCGCAGCGTCCCGCGCCGCGTCGCATCAAGGATCGCTTGCAGGTTCGTGCCCTGCCCGGAGCATAAGACGGCGATCGCGGGCGCGGCGCGATGAGAGGGCGACCGGCGTGGCGTGGAGCTCCTCCTGCGCGTCTTACCCGAGCACGCGCTCGATGCGGCGGCTGAGCTCTTCTTTGGGCACGACCCCGACGATGCGGTCGACTTCTTGGCCGCCCTTAAACAGCAGGAGCGTCGGGATGTTCATGATGCGGTACTGGGCCGCGATCTGCGGGTGGTCGTCCACGTTGACCTTGCCGATCTTGACCTTGCCCTGATACGTTCCCGCCAGCTCCTCGACCATCGGGGCGATCACGCGGCACGGGCCGCACCACGCCGCCCACAGATCGACGAGCACTGGGGTGGAGGCGTTCAGGACTTCCTGCTCGAAGTTGCTTTCGGTAAATTCCACTGCAGCGCCAGCCATTGAGATCTCCTTCAAAAGAAGCCGGTGAGAGGAATCGAACCTCCGACCCGCTGTTTACGAAACAGCTGCTCTACCTCTGAGCTACACCGGCGGGGCAGCTATTGTACCGCGAGCGTCCCCGTCGGCGCAACCTGCGCTAGAAACCGGTAACGTCTCCGTTTGCGGGTCCTGCCGCTGCGCCACCCGCAAACGGGGACACCACCTAAAACCCAGCGGTCTGGGGCTTGGCGGGTGTCGGCGCGGCCGCGTGGCGGGGAATCGCCACTGTCACGATCGTCCCGCGGCCCGGCTCGCTCGCCAGCGTGAGCGAGCCGCCGTGCATCTCGGCGTAGCGGCGCGCAAGCGTCAGCCCGATCCCTGCGCCTTCGTAGTTCCGGTTCAGCCGCCGGTCGACCTGGTAAAACGCTGCGAACACTTTCTCCTGCTCGGAAGTTGGAATGCCGATGCCGCTGTCCCGCACCGAGATTTGCACCGCGTCGGGCGTGGTGAGGACCTCGATGTCGACCCGGCCGTGCTCGTGGTTGAACTTCACCGCGTTGTCGAGGAGGTATTCGAGGGTCGACAAGCAGCGCAGCCGGTCCGCCTCAATCGTCAGCGGAGCCTCGGGCAAATGCGTGGTAAGGGTGACCGACCGGGTCGACGCTTTGGGCATGACCGTCGCCACCGCCTGCTGGACGAGCTCCTGGATCACCACCGGCTGATAGTGGAGCACGATGTCGGAGCCGTGCATGAGGTCGATCAGCTGCTGCAGGAGAAGCCGGAGCCGTTCATACGCGCCGATCAGCACGTCCATCGCGTGCTGCTGGTCGCCGGAGAGCTGCCCCAGCGTGCGGTCCGAGATGAGGTAGATCCACTCGCCCATGAGGCACAACGGCGTATTGATCTCATGGGAGATCGACGCGAGGAACTGGCTCTTGAGGTCGTTCAGCTCCGCCAGCCGCCGGTTGAGCTCCTCGAGCTTGAGCATGCCCTCCCCGGTCGTGCGCAGTTGGCGGGTCAGGCTCAGCCGCTGCTGGCAGCGGTAGAGGATCGCCTGGATCTGGACGATGTCAAAGGGCTTCGTGATGAAATCGCACGCCCCTTGCTGCATGGCCTCGACCGCGCCCTCCACCGATGGAAACGAGGTGATGACAACGACGTTGAGCAGCGGATCCAGGCGCTTGAGTTCCCGCAGCAGCTCGACCCCGGTCAGCTTGGGCATTTTCAAGTCGGTGATGACGACATCGGCGGGCTGCTGGCGGAACAGGCCGAGCGCTTCCAGTCCATCGTGGGCGACCCTGATGGTGCACCCGCGGGCGGCGAGGATCTGCGAGAGGATCTGGCAGATCTTGGGTTCGTCGTCGACGATGAGGATATTCAGCGGCTGGGGCATGGGAGGATAAAAATGGCGCCGGGACCCAGACTTGCACTGGGGACGCGCGGATTTTCAGTCCGCCGCTCTACTACCTGAGCTATCCCGGCCCGTCGTCGCAAATGGAGCATTATAGGCCTCGACGGAAAGCGGTGTCAATCCGACGGCCGTCGGCGTCCAAGGAGGACGTGGAGCAGGGCCGCGACCGCCAAGATCGCGTAGGCAACCAGCGAAACCCACAGCCCCGGCCCGATCGTGATGGCGACAAACAGTGCTTGCGTATCGGTCGTGAGCAGCTTC
>Ga0210019_1001165_pt1 | contig 29148 bp, 32 predicted proteins | sample CryGeyCG2114_020_2_FD_183969 | JGI IMG/M metagenome (GOLD analysis project Ga0210019, IMG submission 183969) | Groundwater microbial communities from aquifer - Crystal Geyser CG11_big_fil_rev_8/21/14_0.20 (SPAdes) (version 2) | ecosystem: Environmental > Aquatic > Deep subsurface > Groundwater ...
TTAATAAACCGCAGATACTCAGAAGATAGGATAAGTTTTAATCCTAGTTCCCAGTGTATTAGGAACCTTTTTCTGAATCATTTTTGAACCTATACGAGTCCGGCCCTTAACTAGCCCACGGTACCCTAGCCCTACGCTTTTTCAAGAATAAGGCGAAGGTTTTCCGGAACGTTTTACAATTGATCATCGGATAGCGTTGTACTCACATTGACCTGGGGGTATAACCTACCTATGATAGAGATGATGCTTCAATCGTTATCCCAAATATTTTCGGACACATTACGGAGTATAAAAAACCTTATACGGAGTGACATGGCAATCAAGTCACCAGAAGATTTAGAGTATCAACAACGCGCAGTCGTAATGAACTTCACGATAGTACTTTCGATTGTAGTAGCGATCATTTGGTTTGTATTCGAAATCACCTTCAGACAGCGACTTATCCCACTCATCGCTCAGATTTTTGGCATTATTGGAGGAAGCTTCTTCCTTTGGTGGCAGAAGAAAAGTTCTCTCCATGACTCCGCAACGGTTTTCGTCGCATTGTTTTGTAGCATCCTGATTATGTTAACGCTCTTTCTCCAACTATCGAATCCAACTATCTTCTGGCTATTTCTCATTCCACCCGTCTCCTTTTTTATTGGCGGAGAACGCAACGGTATTGTATGGAGTTGTATAGTCGTCGTCCTTTTTAGTTTTCTATCTCTTTTTGCGTATCTCGGGTTAGTTGGCAATCCCACTACGCTTATATTCATCATCGACTTTCTCACATCTTTTATTATTGTGGTGGTATTTACCTTCTTTTATGAACGTACCCGCCATAATGTACAAACCAGTCTTCGAGCTACTGTCCATCGCGACCAAACGGTTCTCGATACAATCCAAGATGGAATTATCGTTATCGATCAAGAGATGCACATACGCATGTTTAGCCGCGGTGCCGAACGTATCCTTGGGTGGAGTCAAGACGAGGTATTAGATACAAAGCTAGAAGCGTATATTACTCTTGATCTGACGCAAGATATCTCTAAGCTACATACATCAATCACTAAAGAAGCGGTAGAACTTAAAAACAAAAACCAAGAAACCATTTATACCAATCTCATTATTTCGCCGATCGTGCTTTCACCAGAACACAACGAAGGTGATGCACATTTTATTATTACGGTTCAGGATGTAACGCAGGCTAGTGAGCTCGTACGGATGAAGCTTGATTTTGTTTCTATGGCAGCACATGAGCTCCGAACTCCGCTAACGTCTATTATTGGGTATCTATCCGTATTTATGAAAAATGATGCGTGGATGAGTTTAACCGACGACGATAAGTTACTACTCGAACGCGTAAAACTATCGGCAGATCAACTATCGGCTCTCATGGAAAACTTGCTAATGGTATCGAAAATCGAAGGGGGTTCGAAAACACTTAACCTTCAAACAACGAATTGGGTTACGCTTTTACGCGAACGTGTTGATGAGTTAAAACACCTCGCTGGTACTAAGGGGTTGACCCTTACCTTTTATACTCCATCTGAAGATATCTTTGTAAACGTTGATCCGATGCGTATTGCGGAGGTTATAAATAATCTTGTGTCAAACGCGGTCAAATACACCGATAAAGGAGGTATTCGTATCACAACGGGGATCGATTTAAAAAACCACACCGTATACACCTCATGTACGGATACCGGCCATGGAATAGCTAAAAAAGCCATACCCCACATGTTTGAAAAGTTCTATAAAGTAAACTCGTCGCTCGAACAAGGGACAACCGGGACAGGACTTGGACTATTTATATCCAAATCAATCGTCGAGCTCCATGGTGGCACGATTAGTATTAGTAGCGATGGTGAGGAAAAAGGATCAACGGTTACCTTTACCTTACCCCTGGATACTAAAACATGACAAACCGTAAGGGCCCGGCCCTTAACGAGCCCAGTGAGGGGACGAGTACAATCATTTTTAGGTATAATGAATGCGCTATAACCATGACAAACAAAAACACGCTTCCAAAAATCATGTCTATTGTGATCGCGGCTCTTTTGGTCGGAATCTCCATTTTGTGGATCAAATATCAGAACACTGCAAAAGAACTTGAAACGACCACTACGTCATTAATTTTCAAAAAAGCCGAACATGCAAAACTTCAAAGTGACATCAATTCAACAAAATATTGCCTTTCGTTACTAGAAAGCGGATCGACAGATTTTACAGTTGAGCGATGCAAACTAATGCTTGGAGAGTAAACTCTAGAGCCCAGCGGGTAAGCATAGCGGTATTGTTTCTAGAACATGTATGCATGTACTCATGCAACTTGTCCGAATCTTGAGTACAATGGGAAGTCACGCAAAATGTTGGATACAACATCCCTAAGACTACGTTGAGTTTGCTGTGTAAACCTAAGGGAAAATTGAGTTTGTTCAACAAACTCAAGAAAAACTGCTTTAGCAGTTTTATGGTGCCCTTGGCGGGACTCGAACCCACAACCTTTTCCTTAGGACGGAACTGCTCTATCCAATTGAGCTACAAAGGCACGCCGTTTTTGTTGGTCAGGGACCCCGGATTTGAACCGGGAGCCTCTACGTCCCGAACGTAGCGATCTACCAATTGATCTAGTCCCTGCTTAATATACCCACCTCGCTCATTATTATATCCCATGTGTCGTTGGCAGAGACAATTAGATATTAGATATTAGATATTAGATATTAGATATAGGTTCTACCGATGCGAGAGAAGTGCTAGAATAGAAAAATGGAGACAAAAGATAAGAATAATTTTTACCACGGCATTGAGTTTGAGCCTGATGAAACGGTTGTCATGTTTGTCCGTCAACATTGGTTTGTGTTCCGCAACTCTATTTTACTCATGCTTTTTGTGCCGTTTGTTCTTATGTCGTTTACCTTTTTCCTTGATTACATTGTGCTGCCTGAATTTCTTAGATCAACATGGATGCAAAACTTTTTAGGGCAATTGTTGATTTGGGTGAGTGAAGGCTCGTTTGTTCTTGGATTATCAATGTTTTTATGGCAGTTTAATTTGTGGCGCGGAACGTTTTATCTTCTTACCGATAAACGGTTGGTGCTTGTTACGCAGCGGGCGTTATTTACCCACGATGACAGGGAAACAAGCCTTCAGATGATTCAAGATGTTCGAGCAACGATTGATGGTCTTCAAGCGACATTGTATGGATACGGCAACGTTGTTGTCCAGGTTTCAAGCCAAGATGCGCAACTGGTTCTTGAAAAAGTTGGCCGTCCGCGAGAAGTTCAACGCACTATTATTCGTGAAGCTCATCTTAAACCGCAGTCAACACTTGTAAAGTAAACTAGCGAAGGTTAAGGGTGTATAGATTGTACCCGTCAGTTTCATTGTTGAATCTTGATAGAATAATGATCTTTGTTCCGCTTGGTGAAGGAAATACGGTTTTTTGTGATAGCGATCCATTAAAGATTTGTGTTCGGTTGTGTCCGTTAACTTCTACTATTTCAACAACGCCTGATGCTTCGTCGTTTTGATGTACCACTAAAAGGTGTTTGCTGTCAGAAAACCATGAAATGGTGTAATTTGAGTCAACGGTTAGTATGGGGTTGGTAATGGTTTTGTGAGACGGTGGGGTTGGCGAAGGCTGGGTGTTTGTATGTATGCCGGGAACTTCATAGATGTTGTACTCGGTGGAATCACCTTGCGTCGTTGTGTACAGTATGCGTGATTTATCGGGCGACCATGAGTGGATGGCAAACGACGTTATCTTGATTTGATCTTCCTCGGGAAGCGTTTTGAGTATTGCGTCTTGCTCATCGGCAATGGTTTGTGCCCATTCTTCGGGAATACCCGTTGGGGTTGGGTCAAGCATGTGGTTTGATGATAACGAGTAATAGTAGATGTTCGGTATTGCACCTTCGCGCATTATGACGTTCGGACTCGAAAGCTGAATCTCATCACTTGTTGGGGACCACACAATGCTCATCGTAGAATATGTCAGGTTTTCTGTGTCAACAAGAAGTTGACGCGGCTTTGAGCTTAGGTTAAAGGGACGGTCGGTAAGATCCAAAAGCCAGACGCCCGCGTTGTTAGGTTCTATCGATTGAAAAATGATTTTTTGCCCATCAGGTGAGAGTACGGGATTAATAACGCCGGTGAATGTTAGGGGACTAAACGATGGGTACAGGGGAATCAATAGTGCATCGGCACGTGTTACTGTTTGTTTGACAACCTTAATGTCTTCTCGCCAGGTAACAAAACCTTCTTTTTCGAGCCGAACTGAGTACGTTCCTGGTTTAAGCTGAGTTATATTGGTATTTGTTGCGTCTTTTGGTACATCATTAATGTAGACTAACGCGCCGTCTGGAGCCGAATTTATAGAGATGATACCTGTTTGAGTTATGGTTCCGTCGTTGCCGATTCTAAATCCACTCGCAACAAGTGTAATAACAAAGCTGGTAATGGTAATAAGAAGAAACGTGGAGAAAAGATACACGTAGTGTTTGCGTTTCATGCCGATATGATACCACTTTTGGCGAATTATTGCCAAAATTTAGTTTGTCGTTATGCTACAATACGCTCATGTTTATGCCCCAAATTGGGATTGATCTTGGCACTGCCAATACTCTCGTATACGCAAAAGGTAAGGGCGTTGTACTTAATGAGCCAACGGTTGTTGCAGTCTCAGAAGACGATGATAAAGTTATTGCGGTTGGCAATGAGGCCAAGGAGATGCTTGGACGTACCCCGCTTAATATTGTTGCCCGCAGGCCGATGAAAGATGGCGTTGTTGCTGATTATTTTGTTACGGAGGCAATGATTCGATATTTTTTAGATAGTATTGCAGGAAGAATTCGGTTTTTCAAACCGGAAGTTATGGTGTGTGCGCCAGCCGGAGTTACCAGTGTTGAACGGCGCGCAGTGCTTGATGCCACGCTTTCGGCAGGAGCTCGCATAGCGTATCTTATCGATGAGAGTTTAGCCGCCGCTATCGGGGCAGGTATACCAATTGCAGAACCTTCAGGGCACATGGTGGTTGATATTGGAGGAGGAACAACTGAAGTTGCAGTTATTAGCTTAGGCGGGATCGTTGTTCACAATACAGCGCGTGTTGGAGGAAACAAGATTGATGAAGCGATTGCAACATATATTCGTCGAAAACACGATCTTATTATTGGTGAACGAATGGCTGAGCATATTAAAGTAACGATAGGATCTGCTCTACCTTTCTCAGAGATTAAATCAATGGAAGTTAAGGGGAGAGACGCAATCGCAGGTCTTCCTAAAACAATTATGGTGAGTAGCAGTGAAGTTACCGAGGCGATACAACCTCATCTCAATGCGATGCTTAGTGCAATCAAAACGGTACTTGAGCAGACACCGCCGGAACTTTCGAGCGATGTAGCAGATAAAGGGGTCGTTATGTCAGGTGGAACAGCGTTACTTAACAATCTCGATCGGTTTTTCACGCGTGAGGTGGGAGTTCCTTTTCACCGTGCGGAAGACCCAATGTTATGCGTGGTGCGAGGAACCGGCATTGCCCTTGAGAATTTAGATACCTACAAGCGAAATATTACGAGGCGAAGGTAACGACTTTCAGAATAAAAATAACGTATGAAAAGATTACGTCCACTTGTTGGAATTGATGCTTCCCGCGCCTATATTTCTAGTCGAACGGGAACTGAAAACTATAGTTATCAAATAATAACTGCTCTTGCTAACGAGGAGTCTCGGTTTGATTTTAATCTGTACCTAAAAGAAGACGTTCAATATATTCAGCCGGGCAATTTTACTAACAAGGTGATTCCTTTTCCATATTTGTGGACGCAAGGTGGACTTGCGATGCGTACGTGGATTGATAGACCAGACCTGCTTTTTATTCCAGCGCACGTTGTTCCGTTTCTTAAAAATCCCTTTGTTCCAACAGTTGTCGTTGTTCACGACCTTCGGACTGAGTTTTTACCGCAGCATAGTGATGTAAGGCAAATGCTATATTTAAACCCCATTACTGAGAAGATTAGAGTGCTACTTTCATCGCATATTATTGCAGTTTCGGAGTCGACTAAGAAAGACATGATTAGCAAACTTGGGGTTTCTTCTGCCAAAATTACCGTCGTGTACGAAGGTGTAGATACAAAGCGTTTTGATGCAGATCTTAAACGTAGTCCTCGTGTGGGAGATGTTCGGGCAAAGTTTCATCTTAATAATCCCTATCTATTATTTGTTGGAACCATCCAACCACGCAAAAATTTAGTGCGATTGATGGAGGCGTTTTCAAAACTACCCCAGGTAAAATCGCAAGGTCTTGATCTTGTTATTGCGGGACGAAAAGGGTGGATGGCTGATGAGATATTGGGTACACCAGCACGGTTAGGTCTTGAGCAGAACATCAGATTTATTGATTATGTGTCAGATGACGATTTACCATTCTTGTACGCGGGTGCTACATCGTTTGTATTTCCAAGCTTGTATGAAGGATTTGGGTTGCCTATTCTTGAAGCACTTTCCATGAGGATACCCGTGGTTACTTCGAATGTTTCAAGCATGCCTGAGGTGGGTGGAGCGTTTGCGCTGTATGCCGATCCCAAAAATGTTGAATCAATTGCGCAACAACTTTCAGATTCGCTTACGTACACCATCCCGGGTGATGTTGAAAAACATGTGAGTCAGTTCACGTGGGCAAAGGCGGGTAAGCAGACAGTAGGGGTCTTTGATAAAGTTCTTCATCATGAATAATTCAGTAGATATATTAGGTGTAGCGGTTGATCGTGTAACTCAAAAAGAGGTTCTTTCCATCATTGACAAGTTGACGTCCACACAAACGTTTTCGTATGTCACAACGCCGAATCCCGAAATGGTTATGCGGGCACAAAAAGATCACGAATTTATGACAGCACTTAATGGGGCAGATCTGTTAATTCCTGATGGAGTTGGGTTGCAAATGGCGGCTGAGTTGCTTACTACAAACGTTTCACGCAATGCGGTAGTTAGGTTTTTTCAGATTGTGTGGCATGGTATGTCCATTGGGTTTGCTCACAGATACCATGTGTTGCCGCAGCGTGTTTCGGGTGTGGACGTTGTTTTTGATTTGATTAAGCGATATTCTCACGGTGAAAAATCATTTTTTCTGTTAGGGGGCTCACAAGAAACGGTGGTAAAAGCGAAAGATATGTTACAACAAAAGTATCCATTGGTGAGCATTGTTGGTGCTGAAAGTGGAGGGATCATTTCGTCTGATGGAGTTGGCGAATATGATGAACAAACGTTACAAAAAATTTCAAACGCTTCGCCCGATATCATCATCGTTGCGTTTGGTGCGCCAAAACAGGAAAAATGGCTATATCGTAATAAGGGGCGAATATCAAAGGGAGTAGCTTTGGGGGTGGGAGCAACGATAGATTTTATTGCAGGTGAACAAAAACGAGCGCCAAATTTTTTTCGCAAGTACCATCTTGAGTGGTTATGGAGATTAGTTTCTGAGCCCAAAAGGGCAAAAAGGATTGCAACTGCTTTTCCTGTTTTTCCTCTTTATGTTGCGGTCAGAAAATTTTTTATGCTACAATAGCACGTATGGCTCCATCTCCAAAAGTTGGGTTGATTGATAAGGTTGAAGATCTATTTCATGTAACAAAAAATGCATCGGGGAAAAAAGAAGGAGCTCTAAAAATCCTTATCGTAAGTCCCGAAGTAACACCGTACGCAAGTGTTGGAGGGGTTTCGCGGGTAATTGCTCATTTATCCCAGGCTTTGTATAACCAAGGGCACGATGTACGGTTGTTTATGCCCAAGTTTGGTTTTATTGATGAGAAGGAAGTCAATTCCTTGACGATGGTGCAGGAAGGGTTGCGTGTGCCAACAGACAATCCCGAAACACCGTTCTTTTTGTGCAACGTAAAAAAACATCAAAGAGAGGGTAGTCCCACAGTATACTTTTTAGAAAATCGAGAATATTACGAGCTACGGGCAAACGTGTACGGTTACAAAGACGACGCGATTCGTTGGGCTTTGTTGTCACGTGGTGCTATTGAGTTCATACGCGCAAACGATACTTGGGTTCCGGATGTCATTCATGCCAATGATTGGCAGCTCGGATGTTTGCCTGATTACCTTCATAGAAATTATAGAGAGGATCCCGTTGTTGGATCGATTCCGTGCGTGTTTACCATACATAATTTATCGTATCAAGGGATGTTTGATCATCGAAACGTAACCGATCATGATTACGATGATGGTAAGAGTCTTATTGTTGATCTGTTAAACGACCGGTTATTAAAACTCAACTTTATGCGAAGAGGAATCATGTATGCTGATGTGGTGAATACGGTGAGTCCAACGTACTCGCGCGAAATTCTCAAACCAGAACATGGCGAAGGGCTTGATCGTCTGCTAACGGAAACGCGGTCAAAATTATCAGGAGTTCTTAACGCAATTGATTACAAGGAGTATAACCCATCAACCGATAAACTTATCTCTGCGAATTTCGATTCATACACCCTTAATCGTCGTGTACAAAACAAACTTGCGTTGCAGCTAGAGTTTGATCTTGAAAAGAACGAGGAGATTCCCGTTTTTGGCTTTGTGGGAAGGCTCGAGGGGTATCAAAAGGGGCTAGATCTTGTGCTTGAAATCATTCCAACGCTTCTTAAGGAATTCAATGTGCAGTTTGTATTTATTGGAGGAGGGGATATGGGAATTGCAACAAAAATACGTGAACTAAGCGAGAAGTATCCACGAAAAGTTGGTGGTCATCTAATGCTGGATTATGATTTACCATTTTTACTTTTTGCAGGTGCTGACGTTATTATGGTTCCCAGCAGATTTGAGCCTTCGGGACTTCCCCAGATGGAAGGAATGCGATACGGTGCTGTTCCGCTCGTTCATAAAACTGGTGGCTTGGCAGACTCAGTTGAGGCCTACAATCCCGACACTGACCAAGGATTCGGGTTTGTGTTCGAAAACTATTCTTCGTGGAGCTTATTCGCACAAGTCATCCGTGCTATTGAAACGTATCGTAGAAAAGATGTGTGGCGAAAGTTACAAAAACGCTGCATGATGCAAGATAATAGTTGGGAGAATCGAACGAGTCAGTATGTGGATTTATACGAGAAATCAATGCAGATTCACGATCGCAATCAGTTAAAAGATTCAGCCGGATATCGTCCGGTTGATCTATTTATGTAAGACATGAAACTTGCTATTCTGTTACATGCCTATCAGCCTCCTACGCAATATCCGCATGTTACGAAGGAAATAACTAAACGAAGTTACCTTCCATTTCTTGAAACTATCGAGCGATGTGATGCGGCAAAGATTACGCTTAACCTGAGTGGGTCTTTAATCGAGCAGCTAATTGCAAATAACGAGCACGAGTTGCTTGATAGATATAAGACTCAAGTTTTGCGAGGAGCGATTGAATGTACCGCAACTGCAGCGTATCATCCGTTACTAACAAAGCTTCCTGAATCAGAAATCTTCCGTCAGAACTTAGTAAACGAATACTGGCTTACACGATGGATGGGGGATAATTACAAAAAACCTCACGGGTTTTTTGTGCCTGAGATGTTTTATGATCATCGAGTCGGGGATGCGATTGAAAAAATGGGATACGAGTGGATTGTCCTTGATGAATCAGCGTTTCCTGGGGCTGGTGTTGACGAGCATGGGCAGCATAACACTCTTTCAATTGCAAAACATTATTACAAAAAAAATAACGGCAACTTGGGAGTATTTTTTAGGGATAGACCCATCTCTTTGGCAATCGCTTTTGATCATGACCTGACGGAGCGTTCACTTTTAGAAATGATACAAAGACATGGCGATGAGGCCAAGGATGCTTACGTGATAATCGCTGTAGATGCAGAAACCTTTGGGTATCACCACGCACACAATCTGAATTTGTTAACGTGTCTATGTGAACAAGACGAGATACAACTCGTTACACTGCACGAGTTGTATCAATCGGCACGGGAATTTCGCTTTGTAGAGCCAGTTGATTCGTCGTGGGGTATTAGTCTCGAAGAACATGGTAGCGTACGTCAATTTCCACGGTGGGACAATCCTGAAAATAAGATTCAGCAGCTTCAGTGGAAACTTTTTAATCTGGCTGTGCAAAACGGAAAACACGCGTCTGGGTTGCCTGATGATTTTGATAAGTCACTTCATTCGGATCAGTTTTGGTGGGCGAGTAAGTATCCCTGTTGGCATCCTGGAATGATTGAGCAGTCGCTGGGGCTTTACGAGAGCGTACTAGGGGAGGATGCAAAAGAGATTGTTCAGTTACGAGAAGTTCTTGCAACCGAAGAGGTCTCGGTTATCAATTGTTAATCCAGTCAAGCGCATCTTTATAGAGTGTATGAGGTATTATCAAACTATTTAGCTTCAGTACAGGAAGGGAGGTTTTGCTTGCTATCTCAAGTAATCCAGCTTGTTTTTCTAGGTACCATGATGGGTCTTTAGCAATGCGCTTATATGACTGATTACTCTGTAGCCTTTCCTTGAGTCTTTTTTCAATTAACGATTCGTCTTCATCAATGGTTAGAACAATAACTTTAAATCCAAGGGAGAGCAGTATGTCGTCGTAACGTTTGAATAGTTCTTTTTGCTTTTGTTGTGTATAAAGATGCTGGGTTAGATGGAGTTTTTCGAAGATAATATTACGGTGTGTCAGTACTTTTGCAAGCTCAACATTTTTATCAATCAATTGCCATCCGTCTTGAGTACCATACAGTCCTACGTCAGTGTTTATCCAGATGCATCCATCAAGAATGCCTTGACCTGAGTTATTTTCATTTTCGATTGCATTCCACAGGTCGTGTATAAAATAACTTTTGCCTACAAGTTCAATACCTTCAACGATAAGATTATGCATGTTTTTTCCAGGAGGTGATCCACATAAAGTTAGATGTTGTTTCGATTTGGTCTATCTGTTTGAGAGTATCTACTATCTTGTCGTAAGAAGTCTTGGCTGTTTGTAGTTCGTTTTGTTTAGAACGTAAGGCTTGCCAATTATTAAGAATGGGAACATGTTTTGCTTGCTCAAAGCCAAATTCTTCCATTTCGGTTACGATGTCATCCCACGTATAGGTGATATCGACGATGGACTTGTCCCACGCGCCGGTAAATTTTTCAATATAGTTACCACGAAGCATTCCTTGGTTTAGTACGTCAAATATGAGCAATCCGTTTGGTTTCAGGATGTTACTAATTTGTTCGTAAAGTCGTGCCCGATCCGTATTCTCGTAGTGTCTAAGAAATCTAAAGGTAGTTATCACATCAAAGCTTTGTGGTTCAAAAGGTACGTCGAAAGCATCAACCTGCATGGTATTCCAAGTGTTTGATGATAAACGCTTTTCTGCAATGTCTAGCATTGCTTTGCTGTAATCTGCGGCAATAGCTTTTTGCATTGGTGTTGTGTCTAGATCAGCAGCAATTCTGGCCGGTCCGGTGGCTAAGTCAAGCAGAGACAGATTGTCTTTAGTAGAAAGTTCTGCGTTTATAAAATCCACTTCCTTTTGGTGAGCCATTGCCCATAAAGGTTCGCTAAATCGGTCAGAGATATAATACTCTGCCAAAACTGGGTCCTCATATCGACTTTGGATTTTTTCTTGTCCTGCAACTATGAATTTTTCTTCCGATGTGTTTGTTTGGTTCATGTTTTTTAGGATTTTTGGGTTTGCGAATAGATAGTTAGATAGTTTGCTGTCATAGTGTCAATTGAAAAATTTGCAGTCGCATGATCTCGACAGTCTTTTCTTGTAAGTTGTGGAATTTGTGATACGTACGACGTAAACTTTACCATGTCTGTGTCGCTTTCACAAATAAATCCAGTTTTCCCGTGGGTAATGATTTCAGGTACTGATCCATGATGTGATGCAATCACCGGTGTTCCACACGCCATGGCTTCGATCATAACCAGTCCAAACGGTTCTTCCCAACGGATAGGGTTTATGAGAGCATATGCGCCTTGGTACAGAGGGGCAAGTTCCATGGGTGTTTTTGCGCCAAGAAATTGAATTGTTTCTGAGAGGTATGGTTTAATGCTCGTATCAAAAAATTCTTGGCTATGAGGATATACCGTCCCCACGATTTTTAAGGGCATCTTTGTTTTGAGAGCGATTTGTACTGCAGTATCAACACCCTTTTCAGGCAGTATACGGCCAACAAACAGAAGATAGGAACCTTGTTTTTCTTCGTATGGCCATAGTGAAAGGTTAATTCCGTTGTAGATATTGTTGGCCCAGGTGAGGTTGGGTTGTGGTTTACGTTGGGAATACGATAGCGAAACAAAATGGAGGTTTAAAAACTGGTTGTACCAAGGTAGGATGCTGTACCCGCTATCCGAGAGTGGATCGTGTATTGTTACCACGGTTGGAAGTTTTGGCTTAAGAGAAGCAAATTCCACAACACTAAATGGGCGCGTGTGACTGTGAAAAACATCGAAATTATGATCGTTCATATATTCAAGCGCTTTAATCATCATGATGTTCTCGTAATGATAGCTTGCATCTTCGTGGGTATACGTTTGGTGTACCGAGGGGTCTGAGAAAGGTTTCATATCAAACGTTACCAGATGCGCTTTTGTTTTAGTCCCGATTGGGGCAAAAAACGTGACGTCTTCTCCCATGTCGGTAAGCTGGTCGGCTAAGTTACCGGCAACGTTCATGCTGGCGTAGATGACGCCCTCTGGTGTTGGGTAGATTAGGTTGTTCGTACAATATATGCCGATCTTCATGCGCTGGTTTGTTTCTGGGAGATAAGGGTTTTGTAAATATCAACATATCGCTCTCCCATTCGCCTGGACGTAAACATGGTTTCGTACCGCATGCGTGAGTTACTTCGTAATAACTGGTCAACCTTCTTGATTTTTGCTGCCATGTGCTCGATCGAAGTTACCAAGTATCCCGAAACCCCATCCTCAATAATTTCAGGCAAAGCACCACGATTATATGCAATAACCGGGGTTCCCATGGCAAGTGATTCTATAGCCACAAGGCCAAACGGCTCGTCCCACTGAATTGGCATAAGAATCGCTTTTGCATTGCGTAAGAAATCTAGCTTTTCTTTTCGGTCAATGCCGCCAAGATAGTGAATCTTGCGGTTGTCTATAAATGGTTTTACCTGCGTATCAAAATATGCTTGTGTTTTGTCGTCGTGGGAATCAATGGGTCCTGCTATGTGTAATATTTCATCTGTTTGGAGTACTGCTTTGATTGCTTCTGCCACGCCTTTGTTGCCAGACATATAGCCAAGAAACGCTATGTACGAACCTGGGGCGCTTACATTTGGGTTTTGCCATTCAGTTGTGGGAATACCGTTGTGAACAACGTGAGATTCACGCGCGAGTTTCTCTTTGAGCTCGTTTTGTTGAAACTTACTCACCGCAACTGTGGTTATTTTTTGCAAATGATATTGGTCTTGTAGTTGTGCGTATGTGCGATACTCCGGAGGGAAATCGTCGATGAGGCCCGTTTCAAAAGAAACAGGATGGTGCATGGTTGTTACCACCGGTGTTGTTACCAGATGACCATACCGACCTGCCACAAAGTACGTGTGATCGTGAATGATGTCAAAATCATGCGCATGGTCGAGCACTTGAGAAACTGCAAGGTCTGCATACCAGCCAATGTCACGTATGCGAGAAGCGGCATCCGAACTTATTGCCTTTGGCCACATCGGAACGAGTGTTGCCGACGTTTTTGAGTCCGCAGTTCCAAAAAGCGTTACGTCGTGTCCCATCGATACCAACTCCTCCGTTAAGTAGTACACCATTTGCTCAAGTCCACCTTTGTTTTTTGGAGGAACTGATTCGTTAAGGTTGGTAACTTGAGCGATTCGTAATGGTTTGGAGTTTGTAATTTTCACGGTAGTTATGAAATGTCTGGAAATTGCGAAAGACATTTTTCACGGTAATCGTCGAACCTTTTGTATCCATCAGTATACATTTTTTGCCAATGGTACTGCCAAATATCTAACGTAAGTTTGCTATACATTTTTTCTCCTATCATTTTCTCTTCTTCATGTTTGGGAATTGCTCGGAGCGCTAAGATTAGTTTTCGTGCCCCTTTGTCGGCGAGTTTTGGGTGCCACCATGGCCAGTTTGAAAGCCAGTAGGTATGACATGACGATATTCCTTGGTCAAATCGTGACGTAATAAAGTTAGAATGATGATCAGGGAGTTGCTCCAATTTAGTGAGATTGATCTGCTTTTCAACGTAAGCGGCAAGTTGTGCGTATTGTTGTTGTAAATGATTGTTGGGGTTGTCCCATTGCGAAAATGGTTCTTCATATTGGTCTGAGTTCCACGACGATGATGTGATCTCTCCGATCTCTGGTATGGTTTTTACGAGTGCAATAAGTTGTGAAATTGGCACGATAGTAACATCGGGTTGGTCTGCGATCTGCTGTAATAACTCAATGCGTTCGACGTAATGATGACCAAACAACTCGACGTCATTTACTGATACTAGAAGGTGATCCGAGGTGCCGTTTTTTGCCATAAGATCAACAAACTTACGTGCATTAATGCGCGTCGGATATGCCCGCAATAATTCGGTGATGGCATGGGCGTTCACGATTAGCTTTGACCCGTTGTATGAAACGATGGGAGAGGACGGAAGATTATCAAACGACCACGCATGTTCAACAGAGGTTTGGTCAACGATAATAAAATCAAATTGGTGTTTTAGCGTTTCAATGTTTTCAGGAGTTACGGCAAGTTCGGGTGGTAGCAAAACCGAAAGAGGGGATACTCCCAGAATGTGCTTGGTGAATGCGCGTGTTTGTTCAAGTTGCCGTTGTAGTGTGTTGTTGGAAATCAAAGGTAACAGTGGATGATAGAATGGTGAGATTGTAAGCTCGATCTGATTGCGGGAGAGTAATCTTTTAAGAGAATCAATAGCTACGGTGTCGTTAAGGGTAACGAATTGTTCAAGAAGTGATCCTGAAATGTTGAGCGTGAGTCGAAACGTTGGGTTGTTTTCTAAAAAAGTGAGCACAGGTACATACGTGCTGTAGATTACGTTTTGCACAATATCGGGGTCTTGTGTGGGTGGTTGGTAAAAATGTAGAATCGGTGACCACGTTATCATGAGAGTAATTATAACATTTTGATTTATATGACGCTAAATAATGAGGGGTGGCCTGAGGCCCTTTTGTATTACTGGGATCGAATCGATAGTTTACTGTCGGTACCAAAAAGTGATAAAGAAAAAAGGTTGTTTTTGTTCCGCATCTGATCTCATAAAGGTCTGATATCATGTACCAATGACCATCTACTTAGTGCGGCATGGTGACACGGGAGTCAATGAGCAGCAGCAACAAGCAGACACCCCACTTTCTCCTAAGGGTGAGGCCGTTGTTCGGGCAACCGTTTCTCTTAGGACAAATATGAACGCAATTGGCAGACGCACAAAATCGACGCTACTTTCAAGTACTCTTGTGCGTGCACGGCAGACGGCACATATTATCGCTGACGAATTTGAAATTCCGCTTCAATTTGACCCACGCTTGAACGAAATTGATATTTGGTTACATGGGAATGATCAAGAGATTACCCAGGAGGAGATTATGGCAAAAGTTACCGTAACTTCAGACAAATTAACATCGCTCGTTACAGAATATTTTTCAAAAGATACTACACTGGTTTTGGTTACGCATGGAAATATTATTCGAACCTTTCTTATGTTTGTTGGCGGAATGTCACTTTCCCAAGTTTTGGCAACAGAAATTCCTCACATCTCGGTAACAAGCCTTTCGATTATCAAAAGTCCATCAGGTGAGATAGGGGCTACGATACAAAAGATCGCGGCAAGTTGGTAACAAAGCGGCAAAATGTGTATTTATGACGGTTCACCAAGAAGTGCAAGAATCTGTTTTTTTGTGTATCTTCGATCGCCTCGAACGTTAATTCTGATTGGTTGAATGAGTCCTTTTTGTTCCCATCTTTTAAGGGTAAGACGAGTGACTCGTAGAATTTTTGCTGCTTCACCAATCGTTAGTATTTCTGGATATTCTTCCAACATGATATGTACAGACTGTATCATTTCGATCAGTTTCTGTAAATATAGATATCTAAAAAGCAAATAGGGCTGAATGCCCCTGTGGACAAACAGCCCTACTGCTTATCGCAAAATTGTCATCACGTGACAATTTACTTAAGTTCTACTTTTGCTCCTGCTGCTTCAAGTTTTGCTTTCATGTCGTTTGCTTTTTCAGTAGCAACGTCTTCTGCAATAATTGAAGGTGCCTTGTCTGCAAGGTCTTTTGCTTCTTTAAGTCCAAGTTCTCCGTTTATTTCTCGGATCGCTTTGATAACTCCAATTTTGTTGTCTCCGGTAGCGGTAAGTTCAACCGTGAATGAATCCTTTTCTTCAACAGCTGAAGCATCAGCACTCGCGCCCTGTGCGGGACCCGAGGCGACAGTTTGAACTGCCGACACGCCAAATTTTTCCTCAAGAGCTTTTACGAGTTCAGAAACTTCAAGGACGCTTAATCCTTCTATCTCTGTGACTAGCTTTTCAAGATCTGCCATTATGCTTCACCCCCTTGTTGTTTTTTAGTAGAAATCGCGGTAAGTGCAAAAACTAAATACTGTAATGGGGCTTTAATCGTAAGCGCTACATTAGTGATCGGTGCGTTGAGTTGACCCATAAGCCTTGCAATTAGATCTTCACGTGACGATAAGCTGGCAAGCATTTCGATCTGATCAGCACTGGTGTAGGTGTTTTCAATATAGCCACTTTTTATAACGGGAAGCTCGTTCTTTTTAATAAACTCGGCCAGTTTTTTTAATGGTGAAATAATGTCTCCTTGGAGAAAAATCGTAGCGGTTGGTCCTGATAGGTCAGATTCAAACTGATCTTCATGTTGGGCGTTGTTGTTTTTGAGCGCGATCTGTAGCAGCGTGTTTTTAGTCACACTGAGGCTTGCGTTGTCTTTCTCAACGGCGGTGCGTAGTTCTTCGAGTTTTGAATGGGTTAATCCTCGGTAGTCAACAAAAACACTACCATCAGCAGCGGCGATTTGCTTAGATAACTCTTCAACTTTTTGTATATTTTTTTGATTTGGCATAAATTTCCTGCGTAGGAATTATCCTGTGGATTACCCAAAGGTTAGGACCTACGGTCTTCGGATTTTAAAACGATGCGTATCGTTACGATGCATATCGTTTCCCGTACGTTTCATTATAGAGTACAAAGGCAAGAGGGAGGGGACTATGTACAAAACATCCTACTTTGCCACGTCGACCCCCATACTTTTCGCAGTTCCCTCAATTATCTTCATCGCGGCATTGATATCTTTTGCGTTAATGTCTTCCATTTTTTGTTCCGCAATTTCGCGAATTTGATTTTGAGTTACTTTGCCGACTTTTTCTGTGGGAACATTGCCGCTTCCTTTTTGCGCATTTGCAGCCTTCATCAAAAGTGAACTTGCAGGAGGCGTTTTCATAACGAATTCAAAACTTCCATCGTCATATACCGTTACTTCAACAGGAATGATCTGTCCGCGTTTATCTTGTGTTGCCTGATTATAAGCGGTAACAAAGTCCATAAGGGGAACACCATGTGGTCCAAGTGCGGTACCCACTGGAGGTGCTGGTGTTGCTGCACCTGCGGGCAAATTAAGTTTTAGTATTACTTTTACTTTTTTAGCCATGGTTGTTTTATAGTTTTCCTACTTGTAAAAAGTCTAGCTCGACTGGTGTTTCACGTCCAAATATTGAAACAAGAACTTTAATCTTTCCTTTAGCCTCGTCGATCTCTTCAACTGTTCCTACGAAATCAGTGAACGGTCCGTCGATAATTTTAACACCTTCGCCAAGACTGAACTGAGCTTCGTACTGAGGCGCACCTTGTTCGGTAAATAATTTTATTGCGTCAACTTGTTTGTCGGCAAGCGGGGTAACTTGATTTTGGATCCCCACGAATGAGGTTACGCCGGGAGTTCCACGAACTGCACTAAATGTTTCATCGTTTAACATCATCTTTACAAGTACGTAGCCAGGGAACATGCGTTCGGAAACTTCGCGTCGTTTTCCTTCCTTAACTTCGATTTTATCTTGTGTAGGGATAAAAATCTCTTGAACCATACTCTCGATACCAAACGATTGAAGTCGTTTTTTAAGGTTTATTTCTACCTTTTTTTCATGTCCACTGTAGGTGTGAGCTACGTACCATCGAAATTCGTCTTTTTTCTGTGAGAAACGATTGCGAGTTGGAGTAGAAGTCTCGTCTGTTTTGCTGGTTTCGGTAGATGGTTCTTGAACTGTTTCCACGGGGGGTTGTTCAACGTTTTGCTCGGCCGCATTTTCTGATGCTGCATTGTTTTGGTCCGTTAGTTGTTGTGTCGCTTGTTCGTCCATTTTAGAGTAGTAGCAGTTCTTCGAGGGCTTTGGTAAGAGCAAAATCAATTGCTCCAACGTATACACTCATGCCAACGGTAGCTATTATAACAATTGTTGTCATCCTCGTCGTGTGTTTGCGACTTGGCCAGTTAATTTTTTTCAATTCATCTCGTACGTCAGCAAGGAAAGCGAGTGTACTTTTCATGAGGCTTTGATTTTATCACGGAGGCCAGTATAATAGCAATTAATGCCCACGGATAACCCTATGCCTCAGCAGTTTTTGAATACGACTTCAACACGGCCGATGAGTATAGAAGAGTCTCGAAAACGAATTCAATCATTGGTGAATGCAGGAAAAAAAGTTACTAACCACAGCGATATTGTTCCTGACCATGTTGAACCAAGGGTTGTTGGTCTTGCGCGTGGAGTAGACCAACGAGTGCCAACCTCATTTACGCCGAGTCAATTGAGGGATGACGTTCCAGCAGAAAAAAAACCTGAAGATCCGCAATATGAACAAAAAACCCCTTCCATTCAGACTAAGGAAGCTCCGTTAATGCCCCCGTCGACTTCCGCGGTAGAACCGGTAACCGATGCGAAAGTCGAACCAGCCTATCCGTTTAATGATGCGCGATATTGGAATCATGTATGGTCGGAGATGTATGAAGATAAGCTGCTTACTACTGAGCCTGCAAGGATCGGATCAGAAAAAAAGGTTGTTCTGTTGGTTTCACTTCCCCAAGATAATGAAATCGAAATAGCAGCCGCAGAGCAGATGTTTGCAAGCCTGACTGGTCTTACCAATAAACCGAATAAAGTGTTTAATGTTGCCGTTGGTCTTTTTCCTCAAACCGAGATTTTGTTTAAAAACCCTACTGATTCCATATCGTTTGAGATCTCTGCAAATGAGGAACGTATCTCTTTTCAAGTCGTTGTCGCAAAAAAATGGGCGGATTATGTTGAGCGTCAGATTCATGGCGCGTACCCTGATGCTGAGATTTCTGAGGCTGATGAGACCACACTATTTCCTGAGCAGGGGAGTGTTCATGTACACGAGTTTGAGCTTAAAGGAAAAGTGTTTTACCCGATACGAATGTATGATGAGTTTGAAGTCGATACGTTAAATGCGCTTACTTCTGTAGTAAGTAAACTTACCGGAGATGAACGGGTTGTATTACAAGTTGTTACGCAACCTGCCGATGATGTGTGGCGTAAGCGTGGACAGCATTTTGTACAACTTGCGCAGTCTCCAGCAACAGATGGACAGAAAAAAGCATCAATCGACCCCGCTGTGTTAGAAGCCGTTACCAAAAAAGTAAGTCGGGCAGGATATCGAATTGTTATTCGGGTGATTGTATGCGCACCAAACGATGAGGCTTCCCAGATAATTATGCAAAATATTTTGGGTTCTTTTGATCAATATTCATTACCTCACCTTGCAATCTTTGAAGACAAACCCGTAAAACTTAATCCCCAAAATGTTGCCACGATTCTTAATCGTAGTTTTCCGCAGTGGGGCAATTATCCAGTGTTAAATACTACCGAGCTTGCAACTGTGTTTCATTTTCCAAGCATTGAAGTTAAAACGCCGAGGATTGCATGGCTTAGGACGAGGACGAGTGCTCCCCCCACGAATATTCCCAAAGAAGGACTTTTTCTGGGTAAAAGTGAGTTTAGAAATAGTGTGATTGATGTACATATTTTGCGATCAGATCGAAGACGTCACATGTACACGATCGGGCAAACAGGTTCGGGTAAATCAGAGTTTTTAAAACACATGGCGTATCAAGATATAATTAATGGCGAAGGTCTTGCATTTATTGATCCACACGGAGAAACAGTTGAAGATCTTCTGGCTATGGTTCCTAAAGAACGCGCTGAAGATGTAGTGTATTTTAATCCGTCTGACTACGATCGACCTATGGGAATAAATATTCTCGAAGCAGACACAGAAGAGCAAAAACATCAAGCAATAAACTCGTTTATTAGTCTTTTATATAAACTGTATGATCCGAATCGAACAGGAATGGTTGGTCCACAGCTTGAACGCGCGGTTCGCAATGTGATGTTAACGGCAATGTCAGAGCCAGGCAATACGCTTATTGAAGTCTTAAAACTTTTAACTAATCCAAAATTTGCGGAGAAAAAGATTCCTCTTATTGACGATCCGATGGTTAAAAGTTATTGGACTGAGCAGATTGCTCAAACTTCTGACGCGCAAAAGTCAGAAACGCTTGGATATTTTGTGAGCAAGTTTGATCGATTTGTAACCGAAAAACTCATGAGAAATATTATTGGACAATCGCGCTCAGCCTTTAAATTCCGCGACATAATGGACAATAAAAAGATTTTCCTGGCAAATCTAAGTAAGGGTAAAATTGGGGAAGAAAATAGTACATTTTTGGGACTTTTACTTGTTCCACGAATACTTGTGGCGGCAATGAGTCGGGCTGAGCTAAAACCCGAGGATCGAAAAGATTTTTATTTGTATGTTGATGAGTTCCAAAACTTTTCGACACCAGATTTTGCTGAAATTTTGGCTGAAGCTCGAAAATATCGACTTAACCTTATAGTTGCTAACCAGTACATCGCTCAGATTCAAGAGGATATTCGTAATGCAGTTTTTGGAAACGTGGGTACGATGTGTAGTTTTAGAATTGGTGCAGATGATGCAGAGTATATGGAAAAGCAATTTGATCCGGTATTTTCGCAGCGGGATCTTATCAATCTCGGAATTGGTGAAGTGAGTACACGCCTTTTGATTGAAGGGCAGCCCTCACGTCCGTTTTCGTTTAAAACAGATTGGGAAATAATTAAGAATCTTCCCCGTAATGAGAAGGTTGGTGAAGTGATAAAAGAGATAAGTCGGCTCAAATATGGTCGAGACAGGCGAGTTATTGAGAGTGAAATTGCAGTGCGTGCAGAGTTTTAGAAACATAAATAATAGGGATGCGATAGAATCTTTTCATGGGCATCGTTATAAACAAAATTATTACAGCAGTGAGGTATGTGTATCGCAAAATGATTGTTGAGCCAAAGCAAGAGGCAAACTTTTGGGTGTTGTACTCATTTCTTTTTGCGTTTGTCATGTCACGATTTACGGTTTATTATTTTCCCGAAGTGTCACTCATAATCAATGGTGTTCATGTTCACCATTTTGCATATGGGTTTATTTTGTTGGCTCTCGCAGGAATTTTGTCGCTCAATGGATTTCACGAGAAAAAACTTCGATTTACCAGCGCTTTGTACGGTTTTGGGCTTGGAGTTGCGGCTGATGAGTTTGGTATGTGGATACATCTCAAAGATGATTATTGGGTAAGGCAGTCATATGATGCCGTAATTGTGGTGTTGGGTCTTTTGATTTCTGCGGTGTATTTTTCGGAATTTTGGCACCGCGCGTTTCTCAGAGTTATCAATGTATTTATGCGCAAAGATTCGGAAGATTAAAACGGCGCAGTTAACCCAACCAACAATAAGAGTGAGTTAATAAAAATGCTTTCCGGTATCGGCATGTGGGTTGTAGACGAAGCAGAAAAGTCACTTTTGTAGTAACATGGTAAGTACAGTTTTGTTGCAGTTTAAGCATATTTTCTCGATTGGAGGGGATTATGGATAGTACTTTTTCGATTGATGATGTACCCAAACTTCTCGGGTTTGTTGAAACGGAAGAACTTATTGCGTTGCGTCTACTATGGATTGAAGTTATGGCGGCAAGAGTAGACGGTGATAGTAGGGCACTTGCTACGCAATACCATACTGCTTGTCAAGTCCTTGTTGAGTCGCTAGAAGGTAGCGAGGTGCGTAAAACAGCTGGAATGGGACTAAACCTCCAGATGGCGCTTGCGCGGCGGGATGGTGGTCGAATGGAGGACTATCGGGAGGATCTGATAGATGCGCAGGTTGACGCCGCCCAGAGTGGTTTTGACGACGTTGAAGTGATAATTCGAGACGAGATTAGGAGATTGAATGAGATTTTGAAGAAATAATGAGCCCGCCGTTTTCGTGACGCGTGGGCTTATTTTTTGGCAGGCCCTGAAGGACTCGAACCTTCGTTAACGGTTTTGGAGACCGTGGTGCTAGCCGCTGCACTAAGGGCCTACGAACTCGGCACCTACAGTATAACGTATCCGTGGGTCGACATGTAAGAAATAAAAAAGGTCCAAGCGGGGGATGCCTGGACCTTTTGGCTAAAGGTAGTCGTTGAGAGTTTCGACGACATGGGAAGGATTTAACACTGGCCAGTCGTGAGATTGATTCTGCACAACCACTTTCATGTACACGTCAACGGTTTGCCAGGGGTAGAAATCGTCGTCACTTGCACAGAAAACACTTACCTGGCATAAAAGGTTTTCAGGCCACACGAGTGTGTTTATTACCACATGTGCAGTACGTAGCAAATATTGAGGGTGTTGCAGTACGTTTTTTGCAACTTCGTAGAAAATCTTTAAAACAGTCACGGGCGTTTTGTACCCTCTAACTGTTTTTGTAGCTGCAGCAAATAGCCAACCGAAAACATTGCGGTTGATATATGCAAGTCCAGAACTGTTGAGTAAAACCAATCGATTGATTCGTTTGGCATGCCTTTGAGCAAAATAAAAGCCAACCAAACCACCCATTGAATGACCAATAATCGTTACCTTTTGTTCAGACCCAACCAACGTTTCGATCAGTTCGAACATATGGTCTGCCATGTCGGTTAGTGAGATATTTGGATCCATTGGCTCTGATTGACCATGTCCGGGAAGGTCAGGAATAATCACCCGAAACCCTTTATCGATCAGTTGTTGAGCAAGACAAAGGTAAAGATGTGCACTGAACAAAAACCCGTGGAATATGACGATTGTTTTTGAACCGACTATTGAATCAACATATGAAATGTGAATTCCGTTGATAGAAGCTGAATTTCTTTTCACGAAACGCTCCTTTTGCTAATTGTTAAAGAACGAGATGGATGCGCTTATGCAATTATATCGCACTATGGGTATATAGTCGAAAGGTAAAAACGTGTAGTAACAAAGTAGTTGACAAGTGTTCTAACTTGGTTTTGGAATGCGGTGAGGCTTAAGGGTACGATGAACTCTGCAATTATTGCAGAACTTTTTAATTTCGCCGAGTTGCATATCTTTTCGTTCTGACATTGGGCGTGAATGTACTGGTGCATTGCATGTGGTGCATCGAAATTCATAAATCCGTTTTTCTTTTTTTGCCATGGACAACATTATAGCAGAGAAAGGGAAGGAAAAGAGTAGACCATTGAAGGATTGCTACGCAAACCATTCAAGGTCTAAAATGGGGTGCAGTTTGCGAAGCAAATACTGCTAAAGTTGTATCCAACTAGTGGAGCCGAGAAGGGGAATCGGACCCCTGACCTCATCCTTACCATGGATGTGCTCTGCCAACTGAGCTATCTCGGCGTAATAAAACTCTTCGAGTTTTATACTTTGAGTTTGCTGGTGGCAAACTCAGACAACTGTGACATTGTAACGCACACACCTAATAAAATGTATGTACTCATCTCGCGCATTAGGTAGAGTTTTGGAATATTTTGAGGTAGAATGGCACAACCTTGATATTTAGCAGGGGAAAAGTTTTTTCTTCGTTTTGTTTGAACAAAGAAAGGGCAACTTCGGATGATTCATGTCGTTGTGGTCTTAGAAAAAGGTGATGATACGACGGAAGTTTTGAGGGTGTTTAAGACACAGGTAGAAGGTTGGCTTGTCGAGGAACACCCAAGTGATCATGAGTTTTATGTTGGCGATGGTAGTGTCAATATATGCGAGAAATGTGGGTGGATTAAACCTAGTGCATTGGTTGCACGTGCCCGTGCAAAAGATATTCTTGATGCACTGGATGGCCATAGGGTGACAACAGAGGGGTAGGTAGTGGAAGGATAAGATTGGGTCGTAATTGAGAAAAGGGGCGGGTCTGGCATTGCGCCGATCTGCCTCTTTTTCAGTCTCCGAAATCTCTGTTAATACATGCACTATCTCGTGACTTCAAACGATTCTACTTCTTCTTTAAGCTTTTTTGCATCCTCGTTTTCTTCAAAATGTTTGCGAACAGGCGTTAGGTAACCATCGATGTATTCGATGACGGCGGATTTAAGATCAAGAGGAAACAGCTTTTTGTTGGCATAATCGTGTTCAAGATCTTCGTATGAAACATAGCTTACGTCGCCTCCAAATTTTTCAAGACGTGAAATTTCCATGGTTGATTCTTTTGCAAAAATTACGTATTTGCAGTACTCAAGAATAGGGTTTTCGTGTGTTATTGCTTCTGGTGCCCAGGCCTTTTGTATTTTTCGTTCAATATCTTTGCGCGTATCGGTCATAAAGATTGCACTGTCGGGCTTTGACTTGCTCATTTTAAGACGAATGGTACGGTCGACGGTAGATTCGTTTTCAGTCGCGTCATCAGGTGGGGTGAGTCCTAAAAGCATGTGATGGCTCACAACAATTGGTTTTATGTAACCGAGCTCTTCGGCAACTTCACGAGCAAGCATGTTTACTTTGCGTTGATCCATACCAAGCTGGGTAATATTTGCTTCAAGCATAAAAATATCGGCTGCTTGCATAAGTGGATAGAGGATTTGTGATGCAGTTAAGGTGTCAGATTCTCCTCGTCCCATAATTTGAGTAGTTCGCAGGACCCTGGCAAGATTAGTTTTTACGGCAATTTTCATAACCAGATCCCAGTAGCCTTCTTTTTTTACTACATCGCTTGCCCACACAAACTCAACTTTTGTGGTATCTAAACCGGATGCTTTCCACACTTCAATAAAATACTCGCCAACTTTTTGAATTTTGCCAAGATCGCCGCCCATTTTGTGGTTTGCCCATGCGTGCCAATCCGCAACAAGCATTGTAAATTCTACACCTGCATCGATCATTTTGTTGATGTTAACTGCGCGCATAAGACCTTGCGGTAGGTGGATTTTTCCGCTTGGTTCAAAACCGTCATAGGCTACTAATTCCTGATCGGAATTTAGAAGAACTTTCAGTTCTTCCTCGGTCGTTATTTCTTCGCCAACTTGTTTAATAAGTTCCAGCCGTTTGGCAACATCCATTTTATGATTATACAAGACCTACGGCATATGATCTACACGGACCCCTTTGCAAACCCCCGGCTTGCTCCAAAGGAGACCCGTTGGGTCCTGCCGGCAAGGCAGGGGTTTGAATAGGGCGGTGTGAAAGTCTTTGTATTATTAAGGGGCTACCCCGAAATAAAAAGTTATTGGAAATTTCATTGATGTTGTAAACTAACAATATGCATGAAATAATAAAAGAAAGAATAGCCGCTTTTAATCGCGCCTTACATGAAATTCCTGAAGTTAAATATGTAGGTGATCAATTGGGAAAAGTATTATTGCATTATCGAGAAGTGGCTGGTATAGGTAGAGGTCTAGCCGCAGCTCAAATAGGATTACGTAAGGCTGTTTTTGTAACCTTTGTGAATGATACATTGCAAACTTTTATAAACCCAACAGTGGTTGAAAAATCCCCAGAAACTAATTTTGTAATACCACTGAAGCTCTAAATATTTACATGATCATCAAAAGCTCGCGACTGTAAAACTAAACTGCAGTGACCAATTCCCTCAGGTTCGAGCAATTTAGTCTGGAAAAGGTCTCGATTCTCGACTCCTCAATGTATAAAAAATAGCTTGACAATCGACCAATAATTGACTATTATTCGACTAATATGTTTACACCAAAATACAAAATCACAGATCAACTTTTAGCAAATATCACACGAATTAATACTCTTATTAGAGATCTGAATGACCGGCGCTTTCCTAAAGTCGTACTTGTAGAGTTCGAAAAAACTGCTCGTGAAGTCTCAACTTTTGCTTCAACTAGTATTGAAGGAAACCCACTCCCTTTGACCGAAGTGAAAAGAGTACTCAAATCAAAACCAGCGAATATTCGAGATAGCGAAAAAGAGATTATCAACTATAACCACGCCTTGGAAACACTCAATAAGCGTTTGGAGTCCGACCAGTTAGAACTATCACTCGAGCTCATTCTTGAAATTCATAAAACAGTTATTGAAGGACTACTCCCTGCTTTTGAAACAGGTAAACTCAGACAACATCCAGTCGTTGTAAATGATCCGAGGACCGGAAAAGTGGTGTACATACCCCCTGAAATTGAACAGGTAAAAGAACTTATTGAAGACTTGATTCTTTTTGTTAAGAAGAACGATACGGTCATAGATCCTTTGATCCTGGCGGGTATTCTCCACAAACAAATGGTTATTATTCATCCATTTATGGATGGTAATGGGAGAACTACACGTTTAGCAACAAAAGTTTTATTGGCAAAAATGGGCTTAAATACGTTTAATCTATTCAGCTTCGAAAACTATTACAATCAAAATGTCACCAAATATTTCCGGACCGTTGGAGAGTATGGTGATTATAATGATGTGGTAGCTTCAATTGACTTTACAAATTGGCTTGAATATTTTACGGGCGGATTGATTGATGAACTCCTTAGAGTTAATAAACTTCTGCCACATTTCGGTACTACTCCAGATACTAAACTTAAAGATTATCATCTAAAAATCCTCGAATATTGCAAACAAAATGGTTTTATTACTGATCGCAATTACGCAGAACTGACTGATAGAGCTAAAGCAACAAGAACTTTGGACTTTCAAAAACTTCTTGATCTGGAATTGATAGTGCGTAAAGGCAAAGGAAGATCAACATACTACTCCCTGAAAGATTCGGGTTGAGGTTCAAAATAATTTTCGTATCCCGCTCCAAGAACGACTGAAATATAGAGGAAGTTACTGGAAATTTCATTGATGTTATAAACTAACAATATGCATGAAATAATAAAAGAAAGAATAGCCACTTTTAATCGCGCCTTACATGAAATTCCTGAAGTTAAATATGTAGGTGATCCAATATTGAGACAGAAAGCAGAACTTGTCAAAGTTAAGGATGGCACGGTGATAGGTGATCAATTGGGAAAAGTATTATTGCATTATCGAGAAGTGGCTGGTATAGGTAGAGGCATAGCCGCAACTCAAATAGGATTACGTAAGGCTGTTTTTGTAACCTTTGTGAATGATACATTACAAACTTTTATAAACCCAACAGTGGTTGAAAAATCCCCAGAAACTAATTTTTACAAAGAACTGTGTTTAAGTTCTGGAATTATGGCAGCGGATGTAGAACGACCTGAATGGGTGATTATGAGATGGACAGATATTGAAGGAGTAATTCATGAAGAAAAGATTGACGGTTTTCTGGCTCGACTATATCAACATGAAGAGGCTCATTTAAGAGGCATTGTTAACCTTGACGAAGTAGCTCCTCAAGGAATTGAATTTGCAACCTTTGACCCACTAAAGGAACCTTTGAGAAAAACGCGAGACGTTGGTAATATATAGGCATTAGCCGATATTTATGAATAATCGATCAAAATCACTCATTTACGACGTAATTCAAGTTAGTTTTCTTATCTATTTTCTACTCACTGGACCAGTAATTCCATCCTCAGCTATCTTAGCTTTCTTACAAATTGTCGCATTTCTTATCTTGGGCATTGCCGCGTGGGACATGCGAAAAACTAAGTATTACCGCGTACCAGATGTTGGAAAACAAAACGGGTTAGTGAAAACAGGTATATTTTCATACATCAGAAACCCCATGTATCTATCACAACTTGTGTTTTGTGGAGTATTGCTCATAAACTCATTTTCCCTATACCGAGGAATCATCTATATCATATACATTGTGAATTTTCTGTCTAAAATTAACTATGAAGAAAAATTACTATCCACTCATTTTTCTGAGTTTGAGCATTACAAAAAAACAACATGGCGACTGATTCCGTACCTTTATTAAGAGTACACTATGGTTATAGCAAGCCCTACGCTTTGCATAAAAATCAAATCAATTGAAATTAGATTGAATTAATAATTGAAATCACATGGAACAAGATTTTTCACGAAAAATAACGATTGTTGTTAACAAAGACCTCCCGTCGTGGCAGGTTCTTGATGTGGTTGCTCACATCGCCGCTTACTTTGGGAATAAAATTATTGAACCTTTTGATACGGGTGATAATTTTGTAACAAAAGACAAAATTTCAATACCCAGAAATTCCCAGTTTCCAATTATTGCACTCGCTGCAAACTCAGCTGAAGCATTAAAAAATCTCGCGCAAAAGGTTCGAGGTAACGAAGATGTGGAAAGTATGTTTTTTATTAAGGAGATGATTGAGACGACCGATGACAGCGAACTTGAACAATCGGTAGGGGAAGTGAACGAATCTGAACTCACTTACTACGGCATCGGCCTATTTGGCAAAAGTGAAGTTGTGAAAGAACTTACGAAGAGTTTTACGTTGTGGTCGTAGGTCAAACGCTACTGCATTATGTAATTCTTGTGTGGATAACAGCTAAATAGCCCTCTACAAAAGCAAACTAAACATTCGATGTTTAGGAGGTTTACACACATTAACGGAGTGGAGTCGTATTGGTCTTGGACAAAAAGGAGATTAAACAAATTCAATGGAATCTCTAAAAGACATTTTTCTGAATATTTGTTAGAACCAGAATGGAGGTTTAATCACAGAGATAGTATAGAGGTAGATCTCAAGAAATTAATCCGAAAAGCGTAACTTAACTGGGCAAGACCCTAAATAAATCTCTAAATATTTTCTTTTTAAAAGAATGGGTGATTATGCAGTGAGTGTTAGTGGTGAGTATATTTTGTATTTCAGAAAGCAAAGGTTTATACACGAGATCTATTTGCAGCTGATCTTTGTTTTCAGGTGAATCATTTTCAATTCGTTGGCGAATATCAGGCGAGTA
>Ga0210019_1001166_pt1 | contig 29148 bp, 34 predicted proteins | sample CryGeyCG2114_020_2_FD_183969 | JGI IMG/M metagenome (GOLD analysis project Ga0210019, IMG submission 183969) | Groundwater microbial communities from aquifer - Crystal Geyser CG11_big_fil_rev_8/21/14_0.20 (SPAdes) (version 2) | ecosystem: Environmental > Aquatic > Deep subsurface > Groundwater ...
GATAGTGTTGTCGTTCCTTCCGCAAGAGATGTAAGTGTTGTGTTCCAGTCTCCCCGGATATCTGCTGTGGTGGTGGAGGTGTTGAAGTTGTTGTGGATTAGGAGAAATGGTGTGGAGGTGCCGGTGACGGGGATGGTGGTGACCGCAAACACTTGATTGTCTGATGGTGATGTAATTGCAGGAGAAGCTGGTCTTGTATCTATGCCTATATCCACCGTAGTTGCAGATGATGTGTTTGAACTAGCATCTATCGCATAAAAACTAATTGTAGTTGTACCTTGTGTAAATAAAATATTATCTATATTCCAGCTACCTCCACCATCTACTGTTGTTGTGTAAGAAGTCGTGGTTGTGCCAACCACATACTCCATAAGTAATGTTGCATCTGCTTCTGCACTACCAACAAATGAAATTGTGGTTGTTGCAAATGATGAAGAAAAATCGCTTGGTGTTGTCACCACTGGAGTTAGCGGAGCAGTAGTATCTGTTATTGGAGTAGGTGCTGGTATTGAACCGCCACCACCTCCACCGCCGCCTCTTATTGCCTTACTTGTATCAAAAAGAGTGATTTCATAATATGTTTGTTCTGTTGGTGTTTGTGTGGCTTCTTCTGGTTTTGAGACATGTTCAACAGAATTATCTTGTTGTGTTGCTTTTGTATGAGAGCTTGTATCTATTACATCTGTTGTTAGTGATGAAGTTTGTACAGTTGTTACAACCTTTGGGGACTCTTCTTTTTTTACATTATTTTCTGTATAAGATGAAAAAAGCTTTGCAATCTCTTCTGGTGTTGGTATCTCGACTTGATCGTTTCGTGTATTAAAGGAGGAATCATTTATCTGTGTATCAGATTGTTCTTCGTATAGGGTCACAGCATCAACAACATTCGCTCTAGCATATTTATTTGTATAAGTATAAGAACCCAAACTGTCTTGTATCTTTAGTGTAACAGTCCCAAGATCGTCTAATATAGACTCAGTATCGACAAACAAGAAAGTGGGCACGAGTATTAAAAGGAATACTGTGAAATAGACCATTATTCTGGTTGACCTCTTGTGTTTCATTTATCAAAAATTAACGAGATATACATACAAAGTATAACAACTTTATATAATTTACTGAAAATCATTTGTTAATATGCGGGTGTATAAAAAGGGGATAACTTTTTGACTTGAAAAGTTTATCTTAAACCAAACACATAAATTTCATGATATTCTAGAGTAGTATGAAATTTGAGGATCGCCTGTCTGAAGTACTACGCCTTACAGAACAAAGCAAAAAAGCTCTCAAAAAGCTCGGTATTATTACTGTGCGAGATTTGCTATACCACTTCCCTTCTAGATACATCACGGTTGCAGATGTAAAGTTTGTAAAAGATCTAGTCAAAGGAGACCATGCTCTTATGTATGGAAAAATTACAAAGTTAAAAACGTCAAAAGCTCATCGAACAAAAATGACAATGGCCGAAGGGTCGTTTGAAGATGACACGGGCAGTATACAAATAGTATGGTTCAACCAACCCTACATAGCAAAGATGCTAAAAGAAGGTGTGTTTGTAAAAATGGAGGGTAAGGTAGCAGAAAAAGCTACCCCTAAAGGTCGCTCAGGAGCCGGAAAGCTTTACATAACAAATCCAGAATATGAAACTATTGTAAAACTACCTAAAAGGGTTGGTAATTCACTTTGGGGAGAATCATTTGATTCGCTGTCTATTCCAGTATATCCAGAACGCTTTGGTATTACATCTAAATGGATATATCACACAGTACAAAAAATATTTAACTCTGGAATACTTGAAACATTGGAAGATCCGATACCAAAAGATATTTTGAATAAATATAATCTACCAGAAATTCAAAAGGCTCTTATTTGGATGCACACACCAAAAAAAGATTCACACAGTACTGCTGCACGAAAAAGATTTGCATTTGAAGAAGTATTTTTTATACAACTAGAAAAACAGCGAGAAAAAAAAGAATATCAAAAAGAACCTTCTTACATAATAGAACCTAATAAAAAAACATTAGATGAGTTTGTTTCGCGCTTCCCTTTCACACCAACGAAAGGACAGAACAATGCCATTAAAGAAATTATAAATGACATAAGCACACCTTCCGCAATGTCACGACTTCTTGAAGGAGATGTTGGCTCTGGAAAAACTGCAGTTGCAGCTTGTACCACACACGCTGTAGTGACAACACGACCACTAAATGCAAATGGAAAGAGACAGGATTTTGGACATTTGCAGGTGGCGTACATGGCACCAACTGAAATACTTGCAAAACAACATTTTGAATCTTTTATACAATACTTTCGCCATATGCCTATACAAATAGGGCTTATTACATCAAGCGGATGTAGAAAATTCCCATCAAAAGTGAGCCCTGAAGGACACACTGATATATCGAGAGCACAATTACTAAAATGGACAAAAAATGGCGAAATTGCTGTGCTTATAGGTACACACTCCCTTATATCGAAGTCTGTAGAGTTTGAAAATTTAGCTTATGTAATCATCGATGAACAGCACAGGTTCGGCATAAATCAACGAAAAAAACTGACCAGAAAAGAAGGCGGACCACTTCCCCATCTTCTATCAATGACGGCAACACCGATTCCAAGAACTCTTGCTCTCACCATTTATGGAGACCTTGATCTCACACTCCTCGATGAAATGCCAAAAGGAAGAAAAACTATTATTACAGAAATAGTTCCTCCAACAAAAAGAAAAGAAGTTTATGAAAACATTAGAGGAAGCCTGAAGGAAGGGAGACAAGCGTATGTGATTTGTCCGAGAATTGATGAACCAGACCCAGACAAAGAAAATGCTCTTCAGCTCAAATCTGTAAATGAAGAAGCCAAAAGACTAAAGAAAGAAGTGTTTCAGGAATACGAAATAGGTGTACTTCATGGAAAAATGAAACCAAAGGAAAAAGATAAAATCATGCTTGATTTTCTTGAACACAAAATCGATATTTTAGTTGCGACTTCTGTTGTAGAGGTTGGTGTTAATGTTCCCAACTCAACAACAATAGTGATAGAGGGTGCTGATAGATTTGGTCTCGCACAACTTCACCAGCTTCGAGGGCGCGTAGTGCGAAGCAATCATCAAGCCTATTGCTATGTATTCACAGACAGTCCTAGTAAGAAAACTTTTGAGAGACTTTCTGCTCTTAAGAAAGCTAAAAATGGCTTTGAGCTTGCAGAGCACGACTTGATGCTTCGTGGCTCTGGAGAATTGTCGGGTACTCGACAATGGGGTATCTCTGATATCGCGATGGAAGCATTAAAAAATATTAAAATGGTAGAGGCGGCGCGCGCCGAGGCGCGTGCCATAATCGAAAGCGACTCTACTCTCAAGAAACACCCTAAACTAAAAAACATCTTGGAGTCCAAAAAACAAATACATTTTGAGTAACGATCTACAAACTAAAAGATTTTAAGTACTCCGATACTTCTTCTGGGATATTTGCAAAATATACTATTTCACTCAGTGGTTTTGGTAATAATCCAACCAATTCCATTATCTCTAACTGCATCTTTAAACCATCAAAAAATCCTTCAGAATTCAATACGGCGATTGGTTTATTCATTATTCCACTTTTCTGAAGCTCAAGCACTTCTCCAATTTCATCAAGAGTACCAATGCCTCCTACAAATATCACAAAAGCATCTGACTTTTCTATCATTGTTCTTTTTCTATCTAACATATCTTTCGTAACAATCATTTCATCAGCACTTTCTTTGGCGCGTGATTTTAGCCTCTCTGTAGTTACACCAATTAATCTTCTACCGTTTTCTTGAAATATATCAGAGACGGTCTTCATCATACCAACATCAGTACCGCCCCAAACTAAATCGAACCCAGATTTAGCCAACATCTTTGAACATTCCTCTGCTGGTTCCTTGTATTTTGCTTCCGGCTCATGACCAGATAAAAATATGCAAATGTTTTTCATAAGAAATATTATTTAAACTCTTTCTTAACCGCTTCAATATAATTTGGATGATTTATTTCGTGCTTCGCTCCAGCGACCACAACCACTTTCGTTTTGGGCGTGTTTTTAAGAACGTAATTAGTCCGTATAGCAATAGACGGAAATCCTATTACCTCTCCTTCTCCATAAAAAATTGTTATAGGTATTTTTAGTAACCCACTGTCTTTGTGGCGCTATGATTTTCTAAATCTTTTAGTTGTCTAACACCAAAAAACTTTCTAGATGCATCATCTATGTTTTTTAAATCTTCCTTAAAGTATGGACTTAACGAACAAAGGAAAAGTTTATTTGGCTTTAATGTTGGCGCAGATAAAAACGCAATCATAGCACCAAAAGAAAACCCTAATATATAATTTTTCTCTCCTTTATTTTTTAAATAAAAATCTTGAAATTGTTCTACATAATCAGACATAACTCTATACATCCACTGTATTGAAACCTCCTTTACAATAAAACCCTTTGATTTGAAAAACGGCGCCATCCATTTGTGCCACCTGTCATTGGCGGTGTGTCCGTATCCTGGGATTATAAATATTGTTTTTTTCATTGTCCGCCCACTTGGATTTGAACCAAGAAACCTTCGCTGTATAAGAGCGCTGCTCTACCAATTGAGCTATGGGCGGTAGAATACAGGTAAATATACATCAGAAAACCAGCTGATTCAACTTATTTTTATAATGAATATTTTTACGACCATACCCTATCGACACCCACACCCTACTTACAACATCATGCTTAAAACTTTAAATACAAATTATTACGATACTTGTCCGACCTCTGGCGGATATCGTAATATTTTGATTTTTAGTTTTAGTTAAGGTTTTATTAAACTACCCAACATTTTCCAAAATAGGATCAACATCCCTCTTTGGTGTAACCCCATTAGCGCGAAGAATCGCATCAAATTCCGCTCTTTCAAGAGTTTCTTCCTCAATCAATGACTTTGCGATTATATTAAGAAGTGCACGATTTTCTGTAACTATCTTATGTGCGGTCTCTTTAGCTTCTCTCATTAGTCTTGATACTTCGGCGTCTATCTCCCCTGCTACTTTTTCTGAATGATCCTTTGAACCAGGCGCATTACCAAACAGTACTCTTCCCGAATCACTCTCAAGCGCAACAGGTCCGATAGAATCAGACATACCATAGAGTGTCACCATATCGCGAGCACGAGCAGTTGCAACCTGTAAATCATTTGATGGGCCTGTAGTAATATCACCAAACACAAGTTGCTCCACCACATATCCACCAAGCGTTACGGCAAGGTCTGCAATAAATTCTTTTTTTGATTTAAACTTACGCTCTACTATCGGAAGATGAAGTGTGTATCCTGCCGCACGTCCACGAGAAATAATAGATATTTTGTGCACAGGGTCTGTATCGGGCAAGACTGATGCAACAAGTGCATGTCCCGCTTCATGATATGCCGTAATCTCCTTTTCTTTCTTTGAAAGCAAATGACTGCGTCTTTCTGGACCAAGCAAAACTTTCTCAATTGCTCGAATAAAATCATATTGAGAAACTGTTTTTCTGTCTTCTCTTGCTGCAAGTATCGCTGCTTCATTTACAAGAGAATACAAGTCTGCTCCAGAAAACCCTGGAGTTCTCTCTGCAATAATCCTCAAAGCAACATCTTCAGCCATTGGTTTGTTACGCACATGCACACCAAGTATTGCTTCTCTATCATCTATATCTGGCAAATCTATTGTTACACGTCTATCAAAACGCCCAGGACGAAGTAGTGCAGGATCAAGTACGTCGGGTCTGTTTGTCGCAGCCATAACTATAACTTTTTCATTTTGTTCAAAGCCGTCCATCTCAACCAATATTTGATTGAGTGTCTGCTCCCTTTCATCATTCCCACCACCAACACCAGTTCCACGAACTCTTCCAACAGCATCAATCTCATCCACAAAAATAATCGCTGGAGCTGATTTCTTTGCAAGCTTAAACAAGTCACGAACACGCGATGCTCCTACACCAACAAACATCTCCACGAACTCAGATCCAGATATTGAAAAGAACGGAACTTTGGCTTCTCCAGCGACAGCTCGCGCAAGAAGTGTGTTGTGGGATATAAGACCATTCGATATAAATGAATGAGTCTTAGGAACTGTAAAATCATAGACTCGTGAATATCCTTTCTCTATTTTTGATACCGGAGAAAAAAACAAATTTGATCGAAGGAGAGACTCTAAATAAACAGTGTCCTCCGTATGAAGACCATTTATTTTAAACGCATCAATAAATTCCGTTAATGTTTGCCTAGAGATACGCTTTCGTGTCCTGTTTTTATGCGCTAGTTTTGATAGACCTTCTTTACTTAATCCTTTATCGCTTAATTCACGCCAAGACCTATCAACAATTTGTGATATGTGGAAAAATACATCAACATTGGTATTTCCTGTATTGTGTTCGTCTAAATATTTTACCATTTGCTCTTGTTTCCTAGTCAATCGAAAACCAACTTCTCTAGAGAATTTCTCTAACTCAGTTCCAGAAACAGTAATTTCATATACTGGCCGTGGGTGTTTATTATCTTTTTCATTCTTTAATCTCCTCTGTGGAACAATACCTAAGTTTATCAAAGTAATCATCACTTGATCTGATAATTTTTTACTTACCGTCGAATAACCAAAGCTATATCTTGAAAAATACCCATCAGCATCAAAAAGTCCTTGCAGAAATGCAATAATTACATGTTTCGGGGCTTGCATAATAAATGGAGGAATTACTTTGTCATATGACAACAAATAGGACATGCCTGCTTCATACAAATCTTTTTTTACTGCCCATGAAGTAACTGTGTGGGTAATCCCATCTGTTGCTAACCCTATGGGTGTATCTGGATAATTATTTTTTATATAACCCTTAAAAGAAGAGACGAGTTCCTCGTCGACAGAAGTGAAGCCGATTCTGCTTGAGTGGCTTAGATTACCATCTCCAGTTAACAATCCCATAATATATGATTGTTCAGAATTAACTTCATTTGACACGCCAAATGCACCAGTGCCAAATTTTATCGCAACGCTATCACCTTCTTTTAAATTTTCTAATTTTCTGAATTCAAGATAACCATCTTCATTCATAACAACAATTGGGTGTTCATATGTGCCTTCTATTTCTACGCCTTGCTGTAATATAATCTTTTTTGTCTCTTGCATACCAAGATCGTACCAATGTGATGCTTCTTGATCTGTATCACGTACTCGTATCACGTCAAAAGTTGGAAGAATTGCCCCCTTCACATCATTATTCTTTGGATTAACCCAAAAATATTTTGGTATATCTTTTATTTCTATAAGGCCCTTGTTAGTCAAAACAAGAGAATCCCCGACAATACACTTCCCCGTACCTGGAGCACCCATCAATATCACTCCCTTTGGAATCTGCGCACCAATATCAAGAAATTTTTTGGGTTGACGAAGAAAATCTACTATTTCAAGAAGTTCTTCTTTTGCTTCTTTCGCGCCCGCGACATCCCTAAATGTTATCTTTTGGCTTTTGTCATTTGGATCAATTATTTTTGCTCGAGACTGACCAAAAGTGAAAGCTTGCATTCCTTGCCCTTTTGCCTGGCGCGTCAAAAACCAAAAGAAAAATCCTATAAATAATAGCGGTAAAAGAAATCCTCCTATGTTTAGAGCAACAAGCCAAAAGTTTGAATCGTCCTCTACTTTTATTGAAAGTCCTTCGATCTCATCCAGCTTCACACCATAATTCACCAACGTATCGGTAAGAGAAGAACCTGTTTCTTTTACAGATTTAATTTTTGAATCGTCAATAAGAACAGCATTTATTTTGTCGCCCTTAACTGTTATTTCTTTAATCTCACCAAGACTTACTGATGTCGCTATTTCCGATATAGAAACTTCTTTTATGTCACTTTCTGTTCCAGCAATTGAAGAGTAAACCGAAACCAAAACAAGAAATATTATTATGGTTGTTAGAAAATTAACCAAAAACCTTGGCCCTAGTGGAATACGGATTTTTACTATCTTTTTATTAGACTGCGGCTTCTTGGGCGCCTTCTTTGGACCGTTTTTTGATTGCTGTTTTTTATCCATAGTTCGTGCATTATGCCACAAAATAAGAAGCATTGCGACTATATTTTGTGAGCAATCCCGTACCATTTTTGCTTTTATATTACCTAGCGATATGCGGATGCGAATTTCGCGAAGCATATCGCCTCAATATTTATATTCTACTTCTAGATTACTTATATTATCAAATTTCTAATCAAAAATGGTATGGGATGACATAAAATATCTTTTGAATAAACCCGCACACTAATTTTGTCACCACACGACAATAAAAACAGTAATACGTACTGATATTAATCCACCTTTCATAAAACAAATAATTACATTATACATAATAAATATGGCAAAATTAGTGTGCGGGTAAAGGTTTTGGGTGTTAAAATGAACTAATGTCAGATTTTATACGAAACAAAAAAATAGAACTAAATTTCAAGATTCTAGAGGAATACACTGCGGGTGTGGAGCTTTTTGGTTTTGAGGTAAAGTCTGTAAAAAATAAACATGGTTCTCTTGATGGTGCGCATATAACCGTGAGAGGAAATGAAGCATATCTTATCGGAGCTTTTATACCGCCATATCAAGTAAACAACACACCAAAAGGATATGATCCACACAGAAATAGACGTCTTTTACTCCAAAAGAAAGAAATAGAGGAGCTTGCTGGATATGAATCCAAAAAGAGCTTGACATTAGCCCCTATTTCAATGTATAATAGTAATAACCTAATCAAGCTAAAACTCGCTCTCGTGCAAGGAAAAAAGAAGTATGATAAGAGAGAGGATATAAAAAAGCGTGATACTGGAAGAGACGTGGAGAGGAGTTTAAAAATGAGAATTAAGTAATGGTCAATCGCCTAAAGCATGTATTACATTGTATATGTTCTATATAGTTTAAAGGCTAAGAATCTCTACGTTGGTTGTACTAACAATGTTGAAGATCGTGTCAAAAGACATAACAACGGTTATGTACAGTCAACGAAACATAGAGTACCTTTATACCTAATCCACACAGAAACTTTTCAAAATAAATCTGATGCTTTCAACAGAAAAAGATTTCTAAAAAGTTTGTGGGGTTCTCGTGAGAAAAAGAAAATGAAAGAAAAGTTTCTCAAAGAGAACAAGGAACGACAAAACTAGGGTGTGTTCGAGCGGACATTTTGCGTGACAAAATGTTTTAGCCCGAACATGCTCTACCGCAATAAAATATGTTTTAGGGCTAAACCATTTACGAAACCATAGTTTCGTAAATGGTCGCCCGAACACATTTTACCGCGGTAAAATGTGTTTTAGGGGGGTGATCAGCTTTGACAAAAGAATACTTTTTGATTCGTGCGAAGTAAGAGCTTGTGTAACTCTTTCAAAAAGGCACAAAAACATACGTGCAGATAATACTCGCGTAAGCGTAAAATCACCATACTTCGGTGTGAATGATTTTGCGTTCGCTCTCGCGTAAGCCAGAGCGACGTCTCGCTTCCAGACATCCGATAAGGAAGTTGGGGTGTAATAAATTTCGGGTTTGGATTATTTGTTTTCCTTAGCTCATAATCTGCAATTAATAAGGATCGGGTTTGGAGGGTTTTGATTGTTTCTACTTCCCTGCCCTAAAACACCAAACAATATACGCTTTGTAGAATCGATCAAAAACTTTTTTTGGACGGGAGTTCAACCTCCCCACCTCCACAAATAAAGCAACCGCCATTAGGCGGTTTTTGCTTTATTTGTGGAGATGAAAAAGCGTTTATTTTTTCTTATATAAGACAGAAATCATAAACCTCCTTCCTAACCAACAAATGTAATGGCTTTGCCTTTATGCGACCCGCGACCCGTTCTACCTATTCTGTGGATATAGTCATCATAGGTCTCTGGTATATCAAAGTTTATAACATGCGTTATGTCCGTGATATCAAGACCACGTGCCGCAACATCTGTTGCTACAAGCGCAATAATTCTATTTTCTTTAAACCTCTTAAGAGCGCTTTGTCTTTGGCTGTGTGATTTATTGCCGTGTATAGATTCTGTTTTCAAACCCTTTCTATTTAATTCTTGAGATAGTTTGCCGACACCGTGTTTTGTTCTCCCAAAAACAAGCACTTTTTTAAAATCATTTTGTTGAAGAAGCTCTGCAAGTAGCACAGTCTTATCTCTTCCTTCAACTTTTACAATATCTTGCTCAATACTTGTTGGTGTATCTTGTGTTTTTACAGAAATAGTAACAGGCTCAATAAGAAAGTCGTTTATCAATCTCTTAATCTCTGGCGCAAGGGTGGCAGAAAAACAAAGGGTTTGTCTCTCTTTAGGTATTTCTCTTAGAATGTATCTAATATCATTTATAAATCCCATATCAAGCATCCTGTCGGCCTCATCCAAAACAACAGTCTTAACGTTTGATAATTTCAAATTACCTCTTTTTATCAGATCTATTGTTCTGCCCGGGGTTCCAATAATGAAATGGTTGTAGTTTCTTAGTTTTTGTATCTGCGCACCAATGCGCATACCACCAACACAAACAACAGAATGCATTCCTAATTTGCTCGCGAAAAGCTTGAGCTCATCTTCTATTTGTATGGCAAGCTCCCTTGTAGGTGCGAGAATAATCACTTGTTGTTTCTTGTCGTGTAATATTTTATTAATTATTGGAATAAGAAAAGCGGCTGTCTTTCCTGTACCAGTGTTTGCAAGACCAACCACATCTTCTCCTCGTAGCACATGTGGTATTGCTTTGTCTTGTATTGGAGTTGGGTGCTCATACCCTCGTGCAACCAAAGTAGCTTTGATTTGTTTATCAATATTAAAATCATTAAAGGAATTATCTGGAACAAAGTGCGCAACAGTTTCTGTCGCAACAACCGCCTTATTAATAAACGAACTTATATCAAGTGTTGATTTCTTTCTACCACCAAACCTGTTACCTCCACCGCTCCTTCTACCCACAAAACCAGACCGTTTACCTGCACCAGAAGAACCACCTCTTCGAGGTCCTGATCTAAATTTTCTTACTCTAGTGTTGCCGTTCGAATACGAATGGCCACCACTCCGTTTTCCGGACGTATGTGTATGCATTTTATTATTTATTAATTTTTAACTGTATTTAGGGCTTAGTTGTGCCTAAAATACGAAAGACCTCACCAAAGAGGTCTGCAAAGAGTTTTGTGCCATCTTCAATTAGGTCTGAATATGTTAACATACAACAGATAAAAAGTCAAACCAACCTTATTTTTAAACAGAAACCGCGTTAATTTTGTCTGAAAATAGATGTTAGATAAACAAAAAACCCATCCGAAGATGGGTTTTTTGTAAGAGGGAAAAATTACTTCTTTCCTTTCTTTGCTGGTTTCTTTGCAGGCTTCTTTGCCTTTGATGCTCCTTTTGCCATATACTTATTTTGTATACGAACCTCTATGAGTCTTCTAATACCCACGATATGTGCGTATCACTTGCTCTTTTTTATGGAGTGACGAATGCAAAAAATTTCACACCGTCTCCTGAGCTAACATTAATGTTACATCAGTTTTTTTAAAAGAAAATGTGTGAATAACTTTTATCTTATAAACTCACCATCATCTTTTTCTCAATTAACCAACCCGCCTATATTTTTCATGTCTTTGTATCTTTTTGCTTTCAAAATATATACAAACTCAAACGCTCTCTTACCACCAAAAAATCTTAATTAGTATCAACATCAGAAACCGTTGATGGCGCTTCTGCAGGAGAAACAAAAAAACACGCTACCATAATTACTAATAACAATATAGATATTGATATGATTAATTTTTTATTCATTGTATTAAAATATTAACCAATAATTAAAATCTTTTATCATTATATACAGACAAAAAAGAGTAGCAATAAAACAGTAGACACTTATAAATTAGGAGAGTACTATAAAACTATTATGCAGGACTTTTTCGCACAGTCTAATCCTGCCAAGCACGCAAAAACGCACTATTATGGCAATGTAGTGCGACAACTCTTTCTTGTTAGCGGAATATTGATTCTACTAACAATGCCAATATACAAAAATGTCATACCGATAGATTTTATTGTTATGACTTTTTTTGTCGTCATTCTTGCTATGGCAGCAGGCGTGACAACACCCACACAGAAATGAATCATTGTTACAGACACAATAATATCTATGATATTTCTCCTAACCTTCCAGTATTTCTCTGTCACCTATTACGCATATGACGGTTTTTTTATATTTTTGATAAGACAAACTGTTGCAAGTATATTTTTATTTTCACTTTATTACAGCGTAAAGACACTACGCGCTGTTTGTCTACACCAAATAGAAAATTAGTGATATCATAATGAAACGTATCACCAAACCACGGATTGATATGCGTTTTCTAGTACCGCGCGTAGCGCATTGTAGCGAAGGCTGCTAGAAAGGGGCGCAAGCGAAACTCGCTTGCGCCCCCCTTTTTTCACACAAGAACCTCTTGTTGTTCTGTAATCTCGAGCTGTTTTAACATATTGAGAAAGTCTTTCCTGATACTACGATACCTGTAGAAAAGACCTCCTCTCTTGGAAAACCAAACAACGCATGGACCATTTCTATCAAACATTGGGCTTTGCGCATCAATTATAGCGGTGAAAAATTTTGTTGATTTAGAAGTTATCGGATCGACACATCGCGCCACCCAACCATCATCCTCTCCAACCACTTCTCCCCACACGGTTATAAATCGAACATCGCGTCCAGCCGGCTTTTCAAAACCATGACAAATTACACGGTAAGATCTTTTAACACCTTTTGTTTCTAGAAAAAAAGAAACCTGGAAGTCTCCAGATCTTTCAACGCTATTTTGTATTTTTATCAACGTCGGTGCTGTGCCACGAGCGTGTGACTTCAGCAAGAACATTAATCTTCTTTGTTCCATTGAGGTTGCACAAGGTTGTTAAGGGGACTATCTGTGTTGAATACTATCTCTTTAAAAAAAAGTGTCAAATGGGTTGTCAAAATCATATAAAAATGTTATAAATAATGGCCTAAAAAGGTAATTTAATTAATTTTGAATAATAATAAATACATAAAAAAAGACGTTGTTCGTATAAATGAACGCATAAGATCATCAGAAGTTCGTGTTGTCGCACAAAATGGCGATAATATGGGAATAATGGACACTAAGGCAGCCATAGAATTGGCAAAAGAGCGTGGTTTGGACCTAATAGAAATATCTCCAAACGCCAAGCCTCCTATTGCAAAAATCACTGATTATGGTAAGTTTCAATACGATCAAAAGAAGAAATTAAGTGCTCAAAAAGCAAAAGCCCACAATGTGGAGGTAAAAAGCGTACAAATAAAGGTTGCTACCGGAGAACACGATTTAAACCTAAAAGCTGGACGGGCCTCATTTTGGCTACGAGAAGGTCATCGTGTAAAGGTTGAGCTATTCCTAAAAGGAAGAACAAAATATATGGAAAAAGTTTTTCTAAACGAGAGACTAGAAAGATTACTTAAATTAATAACAGAAGACTATTCTATAGCAGATAGACCAAAAAATAACCCTAAAGGGATATATGTAATCCTTGAAAAAGGTAAAAAATAAAAAAATAATTATGAAAACGAACAAATCTTTTACAAAACGGATAAAAGTGACCAAAAACGGCAAACTTGTCGCAAAAAATCCAGGAATGAATCACTTCAATGCAAGAGCTAGCTCAAAGAGTAAGATGGCAAAAAAAAGAGCCGGGACTTTTGCAATGAACAACAAGGCAAGATCTAGATTTTTACCAAAGAAAAGTAAATAAACTATTATGACTAGAGTAAAACGTGGTGTAGCAAAAAATAAGAAGAGAAAGAGTCTGCTAAGCATGACTAAAGGGTATCGTCATGGAAGAAAAAGCAAAATTAGACTTGCAAAAACAGCTGTCAGAAAGGCGGGTGTATATGCTTTCAATCATAGAAAACAGAAGAAACAAAATATGAGAAGAGGTTGGCAAAACACAATGAATTACGCACTTCGAGAACTAGGCCTTAAATACAGCACATTCATTGACACACTAAAGAAAAAAGACATCAAGTTAGACAGAAAGATTATCGCAGAGTTAGTAAAAGAAAACCCAGATACGTTCAAAAGACTTGTAGAGTCAGTATCAACAAAATAATACACAAACAAAACTGACAGCTAGTGGCTGTCAGTTTTTTATAAAATAATATTTGTAGTAGTTTGTATTTAATTTCTTGCTATTCGCATTAAACCTCAATATCCACACCATCATTCAATTTTGGCACAGTCGCGTCCACCCCAAGATAATCCCTCAGACGTTGTGCTAGAAAAAGACTAGATTTTGGCTCCCCCATTGCAACAAAAACTTTTTTTAAAGTATCGGCAGAGTTAGAAACAAAATCAATAAGGTGCAGAGAATCCTTGTGAGAAGAATAGCTCATAATACTTTCAATATGTGCTCTTACAAAAACGTTTTCGCCATTTACAGAAACTTGTCTTTTTCCTTCTTGTATTTGTCGTCCAAGACTCCCCCCTGCCTGATAACCTACAAAAAGAATTGTATTGTTTTGGTCCCCTAAATACTTTTTCTCATGATTTACTATTCTTCCACCATAAGACATTCCAGAGCCAGCTATTATAATTTTTGGGTTTGGTGTATTATTTATTTCTTTAGAATCGACAAAAGATTTTGTGATTTTTAGATTTGGAAAATCAAAGATATCGTCACCTCCGTATATTTCTTTTTGCACACTAGCTTTCAACTCCTCTCTATGAGCCCTGTATATGTCAGTTATTTTAATAGCCAAAGGAGAATCTAGGAAAACCGGAATACTCGGTATGTCTTTGTTTTCTACAAGCTTATTAATTTCATACAGAATTATCTGAGTTCTCTCTAGTGAAAAAGCTGGTATTAAAAGTGTCCCTCCCCTTTCTATCGAATCTTTTATAACCTTTTTAAGAATGCCTGTACGTGTTTCTTTACTTTCATGATTTCTGTCGCCATAAACACTTTCCATCACAAGATAATTTGCATCATCCACCAAATCAGTATCCCTCAAAAAAGGAGACGGTGAGTTGCCTAAATCCCCAGTAAATACAATCTTTTGGCCACCCCTTTCTATTTCAACCATTATTGATCCGAGCACGTGTCCTGCATCCTTAAAGTTAACCCTGTAAGTGCCAATATCAAAATCCTCATAATAATTTTTGTCTTTCCATAAAGACATTGTTTTTAGAATATCCCCTTCTGTAAACAGTGGCTCAGAACCATTACCTTCATTATCAAATCTCATAAGTCTTAGCTCGTCCTCAAACATATGCACAACAATCTCGCGTGTTTCTTTTGTTGAGTATATTACACCCTTGAAACCATCTTTTACTAATTTTGGAATCCTTCCGATATGATCCATGTGCGCGTGAGTTACAATCAAAAAATCTATATCCGATGGGTTATATACAAACTTTTCATAATTTTTCTTTTCCGCAGACTCTCCACCTTGGACTAAGCCACAATCAATCATTATCTTCACTCCAGGGGATGTGGTTTTGTCTTCCAACACAAAATTTGCTCCAGTAACAGTCTCTACACCACCATAAAAATACAGTTTACTTTTATTCATCCCGTTAGAGCCAGACCACGACCAGCGCAATTCAGGCTTTTGTTATTATTTATAATTCTTTTTAACATATCGATTTTTATATTTATCTTATTTGTTGTGGTCGCGGGTCTCTAACGGGATTATTTTTATTAATTTCTTTAGGTTTAAAAAAACTTGAATATATTAAATAGAAAAACATTCCTCCGGCTAAATCTACCACCAAATCTGAAAATGTATCGATGGTGTAATCAGGCTCAAAAACACCAGTAGATTTTATAACAACTTCAAAAAGCTCCCACACCAAGCCAAGAAAAAGAGTTAAGAGAAATATTAAAATAAAAACATTAACCCTATCTATATTTTTGTGAACACCAAAGATATACACATAAGCAAATAAAGATGCTAAAACAAAGCCACCTATAAAGTGCGTAAGAATATCAAACCACCAATACAACCAATACCAATAATAAATTAGAGCGAACTGGTGCAAAAAAAGAAGAGCTGAGGCAGATATAAACGATATGGTAAGCAAAATTTTACTATGCATAACTCTAATTATAGCAGGTAGAAGATAAAGGTTATAGTTGTATCGACTCGCCTCCTTATTAAACCCCGATTCTTATTTTGAAAAAAGATTAATACATATAGTGAATAAATCTCATTTTACAAAAACATACTAGCGACATGCTTCGCGAGATAAGGGCGCGCCTATACGGCGCCCGCATGTCGCAAGACATAATAAAATCAAAATAAGAACAGGGTTAAGAAAAATATAGTCGCTTCGCTCCTTATTTTTCTAAACAAAAAATCCCCTTATGGAGATACTTTGTGAGGGCCACTTGGTAACTATAACACCCGAAAAATTCCAGGTGGGGGCCCTAGACACTATCCCAAGAGATATTGTCACAGCAGGCTACCCAAATTATAGATTTAGTGGATATTGTTTCCAAACGACCCTCAGGTGAATTATATCACTTATACAAAATGCAACAAAATTTTTCGTGAAATAGTTCTTATCGGTACTATATAACTAAAATAAATCCTAAATCCTAAGCCTGCCTACCGTAGGCAGGCACTAAATCCGAAACCAGTCCGAATGTACATTTGTCCGGGCGGACAATATCAAAATTCTCTTCGAGAGCATGAGGGCTCCCCAGAGCATCGAACGGCAAATATTTAAATCCCGCTCAAACTGAGAGCTTCGTCAGGTAGGCAAAAACTAACTTTTTAAACTTTACAAACTTTACCTGCCTGCCGGTAGGCAGGTGGACTTTATGGACTTTTAACTACTCTAATATTCCATCCAAATTTACATCGTATAAGATCTTCTCCTGAACTATGTTGTATTTGATTATTTCATCTTCCTTAAACCAATGTGGTATCTCCATATTTGCTTCTTCGACGGTTCCTGATGCATGGACAACATTTCTTACAGCTCTACTGTCGGCATCTGCCATTTGATATGAATCCAGCATATAATCACCCCTAATTGTCCCCACGTCTGATGTAAGGGGCTCAGTGCCTCCTGTGAGCTTCCTAACGAGCCCTACAGCATGCGCACCCTCCAATACAAAGGCGAGAACTGGACCGGATGTCATATATCTCTTTAGATTACTCAAAACTTTTTCACCAACCTCTATAGGATCTCTTGATGGTGGCTCCTGGCCTTTCTTTTCATAAGCAATTATAGACTTTTCACCAGCAATCCTTTTCCAATTTGGATCAACTGTATAGTGAATCTCTATTTGCTCTTCTGTTGGTACAAAAAACTTCATTGCAACAATTTTCAAACCCACTCGTTCATAACGCTTTATAACCTCACCAATAAGTGATCTTTGTATTCCGTCTGGTTTGATAATGACTAATGTTTTTTCTTCTTTAAAATGAGACATAGATTTTAGCTTTTAGGTATTAGCTTTTAGCTTTTAGTTTTAAAAATAATTTTAAATTTCTAATTTCGAATTTCGATTCAATTTTGAATGCCCTAATGTCTTAACCTGCCGCCTGCCTACCGGCAGGCAGGCGGCAGACAGGGATTTCGTCTGTATTCTTAATTCATAATTCATAATTCTTTATTCGGAATATGGATAGATTACAGGAAAACTACTCGGTGGTCAAAATTATTGGTCCATCATTTGTAATAGCTATTGTATGCTCAAAGTGTGCACTAATGCTTCCATCTGCTGTCTTATACGTATATCCATCTTTTGCTAAAACTATTTTATCAAAGCCAAGTCCAACCATTGGCTCTATTGCTATTACCATACCATCTTCTAATATAGGCCCAGTTCCAGCTTTTCCCACGTTTGGCACATATGGCGCTTCATGCACCTCATAACCAACACCATGCCCAACAAGCTCTTTGTATATTGAAAATCCATAAGGTTTAACAAACTGTTCTATGGCGTAGGATATATCGCCGATATGATTACCAATTTTTGCCTGATCTATCCCTTTATACAAAGACCTTTCAGTAACATCAAGTAGTTTCTGAACTTTATCTGAAACACTGCCCACAACAACAGTTATTGCCGAATCTACTATCAATCCTTTGTGTGTGAGTCCTGCGTCTAAAGTGACGACGTCTCCGTCCCTTAAAACCCTTTCTGACTCCGAAGATATGCCGTGAACAATTTCATCATTTATAGAAATACAAATACTTGATGGATATGGTCTGTTGGCACCCTCTGGAGTATAGTTAAGAAAAGACGGTATATCTCCACCACTCCTTATCATAGACTCTCCTAAAGCATCAAGATCACGTAAAAAAACCCCTTCTACTGATTTTTCTTTAAGTTTTTGTAAGACAAAATAAAGACGTTTCCCAGCTTCACGAAGTATTTGTATTTCTTCTTTTGTTTTTGGCCTTATCATCCAGCTAGTGTCAGGTCGCGGTCATCGCGAATCTCTAACTTAATTAAATTTTTTAATTTGATTACATTATTCATGAATATAGATTATTGCATATGCGACCGCGGACACTAACGGGATCATTCGTCTCTATTTACCTCTTCTGGAGAAAATATTTTACTCAAAATATCAGCATGAACTTTCTCGATTGGTTGCTCGCCATTTATTTCAAAAAATTCATAATTTACATGCCCTTTAAAATAATTTATTGCTGGCATTGTATTTTCATCAAACCAATCTAAGCGCTTTTGGATATCTGCTTCATTATCGTCCTTTCTACCTCTTGCTGTGAGCTTTTCTATAGACCAATCTCTTGATGTGTTTATAAAAACAATTTTTTTGTTTTCTCGTCTATAAAAACGAAGTGCCGAATCCAATATAGGCGCTTCATCATATCTACGAGATAATCCATCAAGTATCATATGCTCACTTCCTGTGTAATTGTCTATCAAATAACTCGTCCATACCCAAATAGGCATAAATTCTGGCATTAAACCACCAGTATTTACTACGTTTGCAGTGAGATTACTTGTGTAATTGTCCTGATTTTTTATAAAATCACGAAAACGCTCACCTGTCTCTATGTATAAAACACGTTTCTTTTCTAGATCGTTGTTTTGTATATACTCCTCTAATAATTTTGCTTGAGTTCCTTTTCCGGCACCAGAACGTCCAAAGAATATTATTGTTTTTGATTTCATCCCGTTAGAGACAGGACGCGGACTGAATTTGTCTATATCCTATCTAAATTAAATTATGTATAAATTCGACTCATGATTTGATAATGTTTATTCGTGTCCGCTATCTCTAACGGGATCATATAAATATCATTTTACCAGATTTACAAACAAAAACGACTCTCTAACGTCAATAAGAGATTGGCAAGGTCAGACCTTGCCAATCTCTTATTGACGAAAGATGGGGTATGGGCGGGACATTTTGGGTTTTGACTTTGGGGTTTTGCCCGCCTGCCGGTAGGCAGGGATTTGATTAATACTCCCTCATAGACATCTGAGCATCTATTCTCTTTACCAAATCAATAACCACAGCAACGACGATAAGGAGGCCCGTACCTCCGATAGCAAGAGTTGTGATTCCGGTGATTGCTTGCATTACAACCGGCAACACGGCGACAGCTCCCAAAAACAAAGCCCCTACAAGAGTTATCCTTGTGACTGTCTTTGCAATATGATCGGTTGTAGATTGCCCCGGCCTTACTCCCGGTATGAAGGCTCCACTTTGTTGCAAGTTTTTTGAAATAGATGCAGGATCAAAAGTAATCGCTGTATAAAAATAAGTAAATACAAAAACAAGTATGAAGTAAAATATTGAATAAAACCAACCATTATTCAAAAACTTCAATACAAATTGAGCTACCGATTGAAACGTCTCATTATTAAAGTTTGCAAGAAAATTAAATATCATTTGTGGGAACAAAAGTATTGAAAGCGCAAAAATAATTGGCATTACTCCAGCTTGATTAATTCTTAGTGGTAAATACGTAGATATACCACCATACACTTTCATACCCCTAACCCTTTTGGCATAAGTTATAGGGACCGGTCTTTCGGCCTCAGTAACCACAACAATTCCTAGTGTAATTAAAACAGCAGCAACTAAAAATCCTATATAAAGAGGAATCTGAGATGGTTCGAATGTATATATAAGCTGACTTATATTACTAGGCAAACCAGCAACAATACCAGCAAATATTAGTATTGATACACCATTTCCTATTCCATATTCTGTCATAAGCTCTCCTATCCACATCATCAAAACAGAACCAGCAATAATTACCCCTATGTTTGTAATCATGCTAAACAAATCAAGATCAGCAATAACTCCTTGCCTTTGAAAAATAATAAGAAAACCAAAACCTTGTATTGCCGCAAGTGGCACGGTTAACAATCTTGAATACATCGAAAACTTCTTCTTTCCAGCCTCACCTTCTTCGTGATACATCTCCTTTAATCTTGGTATCATCACCGTCATAAGTTGCATAATAATCGATGCTGTAATATATGGACCAACACCAAGCATTACAATCGAAAGCCCCGAAAGACCACCTCCAGAAAACAGATTTATCAAACCAAGAAACTGATTTGTTGAGAAAAATTGATCCAAACTAGAGGCATCTATACCTGGTATTGGTATAGCAGCAAGAAACCTAAACAAAGTTAAAAAACCAAGAAGAAACAGTATCTTTCTTCTTAGAATTTTGTCTGTAAATAGTAGTTTTGATTTTGCAATAAAGGTTTCCATTCTGTTTTTTGTTAAGATATTTTACCACCCTTCTTCTCTATGGTTTCTTTAACAGTTTTTGAAACAGCGATACCTCTTATTATAACAGCTCGATTGATAGAACCTGTACCAAGTATTTTAATACTAGGCAATCTGCCCTTGCTCTTCTTAACAATGCCAAGTTTTAAAAGTGTATATGAATCAATTTCTTTATCCTCAAAAGAATTAAGAATATCAATAGAAACAACTTGTGGCTTTATTGTACCGTCATTCACTGTTCGTGTTCTGTTTTTGCCATACCCCCTCCTCTTTGGAATCCTTTTTATATCTTCTCTAATATATGGCCTCTCTGATCCGCCTCCACCAGACCTTGCTTTTTGACCTTTGTGTCCCCTTCCAGAAGTCTTACCACGAACACCTCCACGACCAACTCGCTTTTTTGTTACTCTTTTTTTATTCTTTTTTAATTCGTTTATTTGCATATTGACTATCTTATTGAAGCAAATGCTTTTACTGCAGCTTTGGCATTATTTGTTTTATTCTTGCTTCTAGACAAAAGCTTTGATGATATGTCCTTAATCCCAGCAAGCTCAACAACGTCTCTGACGGAGCTACCCACAACAATACCTCTGCCTGGTGCAGGCCTTAGTTCTACAATAGAGGCGCTGTATTTTGCTTTCACTTCATGTGGTATAGAAAAATTTTTATCTGTTTTAACAGTTATCATGTTTTTTCTAGCATCTCTTATTGCCTTTTCTATTGCAAGAGCTGTGTCTGTTGCTTTTCCAAGACCAACACCAACACGGCCCTTTCTATCACCAATCACCATTGCAACGCTAAAGCTAAAGCGTCTTCCACCCTTTACAACTCTAGTAACTCTTCTTATGTTGATAATCTTTTGGTCAAATTCTGATCGTGGTTTGTCGTTTCCTCTTGGCCTTCTTGAGTTCTTTTTAAAATTCTTGTTTCTAGAAAAAGTCTTAACACCACTAGATTCGACAGCTTTTGTTGTGACAACTTCTTTTTTTTCTGTTTCTGTAGTATTCATAATATTAAAAATTTAAACCATTTTCTCTTGCTGAATCCGCAAGAGCTTTAATTCTACCAGCATAAAGATAACCACCCCTATCAAAAGACACTGAGGAAATACCTTTCGCTTTAGCTTTTAGGGCGATATCCTTACCAATAGATTTTGCTTGATTCAACATACTCTCCTTGCTTTTTTCAGTAGAAGAAGAAACCAAAGTAACACCATTTTCATCATCAATAATCTGCACACGAAAATATTTGTTTGATTTAAAAACAGATAATCTCGGTCGAGATTCAGTTCCAAAAATCTTTGATCTCACTCTATTGTGTCTTATTTTTCTTTTGCTTATATTTTCTCTCATATCTTTGTATTAAGCGGTTTTCTTACCTTCCTTTCTTCTAACATTTTCACCAACGTATCTTATTCCTTTCCCTTTGTAGGGTTCAGGTTTTTTTAATGCTCTAATATTTGCAGCAAACTGTCCAACCGCATGTTTTGAAATCCCTGATATAGAAATAACATTTTTTTCCGTACTAACATTAAGATCTTCCGGAACAGCCACTTTTACAGGATGTGAAAAACCAAGGGCAAAAATCAAATCTTTACCTTGCATATCAACCTTAAAACCAACACCTTCAACAGACAGCTTCTTCTCATATAAATTATTAACACCATCCACCATATTTCTAACGAGTGACGCAAATGTGCCCCACAAAGCGTTTGCTTCTATCGAAGATTCAACCGGCAAGATATTTATCTCTCCGTCGTTAACTTTTATATCAATCTTAGGGTGTATTTTTTCTGTCAAAGTTCCGTGTGGTCCAGAAACAGTAATAACACCGTCTTTGATTATTACGTCAGTTTTGTCTGGTATATTTATTGATTTTTTTCCTAGTCTGCTCATAATTTTTTACCATATATAAAATAATACTTCACCACCAACAGATTTTTCTTTCGCCTCTTTGTCAGTCACTATGCCAGCAGGTGTTGAAAGTATAACCTTACCATGTCCACTCTTTACGCTTGTTACAGAAGCTGCGTTTGAGTAAAGTCTTCTTGAAGGTTTAGAAATCCTTTTTACACCATCTATTTTAGGCTTACCATTTTGTAAATATTTTATATAAATCTCCAAAGATGTCTTTACACCCTTTCCTTTTTTATTAACCGCCTCAATATAACCTTCGCGCAAAAGAACTTCCGCTATTGCTGACTTCATTTTTGAATAAGGTATAACAACACACTCCTTGCGCGCGGTGCCTGCGTTTTTAATTTGTGTTATAAAATCTGCTATCGGATCGTTTACCATGAAATTATATTTAAACTCGAAATCCGAAATTCGAAATTCGAAACAATATCAAAATCTAAATGTCCTAAATTAGAAACATTTTTATTTTCGTTTATTTGTTTTGTGTTTTGTGTTTTGGTCATTATTATTTGTTTATTATTTCGTGCTTCGTATTTCGTGCTTAAGTCTTCTACCAAGAAGACTTCTTTACTCCTGGAATTTTTCCTTCATTTGCCAATTCCCTAAAACAAATACGACAAAGATCATAGTCTCTCATATAACCACGCGCCCTCCCACATTTAAAACATCTCCTAACTACTCTGGATTTAAATTTTGGCGCCTTATTACTTCTTGCTACTGTTGATTTCTTTGCCATAAAATTAAAAAAGCCAAAAAGGCCTTATGTTGAGCCACATACTATCAGATAAATTAGTTGATGTCAAACTGTTTCTTTTCATATTAATTACTTTGATCTTTATTTTCTTTAAAAGGAAAACCGAAATATTTGAATAGTGTTTCAGCTTCTTTTTTGTTCCTTGCGGTGGTTACAGCTGTAATACTAAAGCCAAAAACATCTCTTAGGTCTTCATCAGATGTCTCTGGGAATACTGTGTGGTCTTTTATACCAAGTGTAATATTACCCATTTCATCAATCGATTCTTTTGTAAGGCCTCTAAAATCTTTTGTTCTTGGTAGTGCTATATGCACAAGCTTATCAATAAATGTAAACATTCTATCGCCTCGAAGAGTAACCTGATAACCAATTATATCCCCTTGTCTCATTTTAAATCCTGCGATAGATTTTTTTGATGCTCTAGGAGCAGGTTTTTGTCCTGTTATACGAGCAAGTCGGTCTTGAATGACCTCTAATTTATTTTTATCATTTAAAGAGCCTACACCTGTATTGATAACAACCTTAATCAATCTTGGTGATTCCATTACGTTCGTATAGCCAAACTCCTCTTTCATGAGTTCAAAAATCTTTTTTTCTTTTTGTTTAACGTTTTCCATGTTTTAAATCTTTACATTCTTACCAGAAACTTTTATAACTCGAGTTTTTTTACCCTCATCAGAAATATAACCAACCCTAACACCTTTGTTTGTTTTTGAATCAAAAATCATTACATTTGATATTTTGATAGGCATTGGTTTTTCTATTATTCCACCCTTTTGGTCTTGGCTACGTGCTTTTTGGTGTTTTTTATATAAATTCAACCCTTCAACCAATAGAGTGTCATCTTTTGTTATAACTCTAACAACCTTCCCTGTTTTACCTCGGTCCTTTCCTAATTTTATTATTACTGTATCGTTTTTTCTTATCTTCATGATTAATTTTTAATTTCGAATTTTTAATTTTGCCTAGCCCGCTGACGCAGTCGGCCAGGGATTCAATTTTAAATGTTTTAATGTTTTAAAATTAGTTCATTTGATATTCATTCGAAATTTTAAATTTAAAATTCTTAATTCTCTATACCACCTCTGGCGCCAAAGATCCGATTTTTTGATAACCTCTATCAACAAGCTCTCTTGGTATTGGGCCAAAAATTCTATTTGCTTTAGGGTCTTTTTTATCTTTTTCAAGCAAAACTACGGCATTTTCATCAAATCTTATATAAGAACCATCCTTTCTTCTAAATGGTTTTTGTTGCCTAACAACAACAGCCTGTACCACATCCTTTTTCTTAACAGCCTTTCTTGGCTCTGCTGTTTGCACAGAAAGAATAACAACATCACCAATTCTTGCATAACGTCTTTTTGAACCACCAGGTATCTTGAAAACACGGCCGATCTTACCGCCTGAATTATCTGTTATTTTTACTAATGTTTGTGGTTGAATCATGATTTGGTTATTAGACTCTAAGCATTAGGCTTTAGATTCTTTGTTACTTACAGCAATAAAGTGCTTGTCTTTTGATATTGGCTTTGACTCTTCTATATATACGACATCACCAACATGAAATTGGTTTTTTTCATCATGAGCCTTATACTTCTTACTTGTTTTATAAAATTTCTTATATTTAGGATCTTTAACGTATTTATTAACAACAACAGTTACGGTTTTATCCATTTTGTCTGACACTACCGTTCCTTTTATTGATCTTTTTTTTGATATTTTATTTTCCATAAAAGTTATTTAATTTGTCTTTTATTTATTTCAGTTAAAATCCTGGCTATTTCCTTTTTTGTATCCCTACCCTCTTTCACATTTCTTGTCTTACTCCCAGACATAGAAAATATAAACTTGCGTAAAGACTCCTTTTTTTCAAAAAGTTCCTTCTTTAATTCTGCGTCTGTTTTTTTTGATAATTCTTTAGTCATTTTATTAATTTCGTGAGACTATTTTTGTTTTTACTGGCATTTTTGTTCCAGCTTTTCTAAGAGCTTCTCGCGCAGTCTTCTCATCAACACCATCAACTTCAAACAAAACCCTGCCAGGAAATACTTCCACCTCATATCCTTTTAAGTCACCCTTTCCTTTTCCCATTCCTACCTCAGCTGCCTTTTGTGTAAAAGGTCTGTCTGGAAAAATCCTTATCCAAACAGTAGAAAACTTGCCCGATGATCTTTTTAAAATCTTTCTCGACGCTTCTATCTGATTTGATCTTATTCTTCCATAAGAAAGTGCCTTGAGTCCAAAAGAACCGAAATCAACTTTTGACCCCCTAGACGCAACCCCTACTTTATCAGGGTTTTTTCTAGATCTTTGCCACTTTCTATGTTTTACTTTTTTAGGAAATAACATGATAAATTGCTATGCTCTTAATTTCGAAATACTAAATCCTAAATTCGAAACAATCTCGAAATCCCAATTTCTTAAATTCCCTACACCGACCAATGATGTGCTCGGTGGGCTAGGTAAAACGTGTTTTGTGCTTGTGATTTTGATCATTATAATTTATTTAGTATTTCATGCTTCGTGTTTAGAATTTTCTTTGACAAATAGCTCACTATTTGTCAAAGATATCTCCTCGGTAAATCCAAACTTTTATCCCTATTACGCCATAAGGTAATTTTGCTATCTCTTTAGAAAAATCAATATCTGCCCTAAATGTCTGAAGTGGAATTCTACCCTTCTTTATTTGTTCTTTTCTAGCCATTTCTGCCCCACCCAATCTACCAGAGATAAGAATTCTAACACCTTCAACATTACGGTTCGCTATCACCTTGTCGACAGTTTGTTTTAAAACCCTCCTAAACGGCATTCTTTTCTCAAGCCCATCGCGCACCATCTGTGCCACAATAGAAGCATCGGATTCAGGTGATCTAACTTCGTCTATTTCTATTTTCAACTCTGTTGAAGAGATTAATTTATTTTTTTGCAAAAACTTCTCTATATCCTTCTTTAATGTAACAGCACCCTCACCACTTCTTCCTATTATAAGACCCGGTCTAGACGTTTTTATTATTACCTTTGTTGTTTTTTCACCTCTTTCTATTTCTATAGAACTAACATGGAATTGTCTAAGTTTTTTCTCAAGATACTCCCTAAGCAAAACATCCGCCTTCAAATAAACCTGATATTGTTTACCAACACCAAACCATCGAGATTTCCAACCTCTTAGTATTCCTAATCTATGTGAATATGGATGTACTGTGTGTGTCATAATAATAGATTTTATTTTTTAGCTTTTTGTTTTATTAGTACTTTCTATACCATGTGTAAGCTCAACATCAATATGACTTGAACGCTTTCTTATTCTAAAGGCTCTTCCGCGTGACATTGGCATTGACCTATGAAGCGTCCTGCCTTCATTAACCTGTATACTCTTTATAAAAAGCTTATCTGCATCAACACCTTCTTTGCTTTTTGCATTAGAAACTGCAGAATTTATAAGTTTAGAAATAGCATCTGATGCTCTTTTGGGTGTAAACCTAAGCTCATCAAGTGCCCTATTAACAGCCTTACCTTTAATAAGACTTGCTACAAGTCTTACTTTTCTTGGTGATTGTCTGTAATTTTTTAGAGTTGCTTTCATATTATTATGCGTTAGCAGATTTTGCGGCTTTTGCTGCAGCTATTTCAGCCTCTTTCTTTTTTGTGTCAAGCTCTTTTTGTATCTTACCTCCATGCCTTATAAACTTACGTGTTGGAGAAAATTCACCTAGACGATGACCAACCATATCCTCTGAAATAAGAACTTTAATGTGTTCCCTTCCATTATGAACGCCAAAAGTAAAACCAACCATTTCTGGCGCTATTTGGCTTCTTCTTGCCCATGTATTAATCACACCAGCTTCTGCCGGTTTCTTTCCTTGAATCTTCTTTAGAAGCTTCTCATAAACATATGGACCTTTTTTTAGCGATCTTGTCATAATTTCAAATGAAAATTATTTAAAAATTAATATTTATATTTATTTTTAAATAATTTGAATGAAGGAATTATATGCTTGTTCCATATAATTATATAGCTTATTAGGTGGAAACTTTTTTTGTAAAGACAAAACAAAATCCGCCAGCTGGCGGACCAGAAGCCCTAAAAGCTTGGTCGTATATTATCAGAATATTAAGCAATGTCAAACCCTTATTGCCAATCTTTAACAAAATTGACAAATATATCTAAAATTTGACAAAAAAAGCATATTTAGCATAATATAAGCACGAAAGACAGGGTTCTTTATTTTTATGTACCGGGGCGGCGCTCCGATGTAGAAGTGGAGAGAATTATTTACTCTCCAATTTTCTCTTCGTTGTAGCAGACAAACCGGACGAGAACCCAATACGTCGCTGACTAGCGAGACGATTGGGTTCTTTTTTTTAACTTAAAAAGAAAAAGCCCGTCGCGAAATGAATCACGACGGGCCATAGCATAGATGCTTTTCCACCCCGTCACCCCTCAGGTTCAACAAGTGTAGCCAGTATGTTGTCTCATGCGTCGCCAAGCATGGAAACAACACAAAGCAAACTATGCATGACTATCTTATATCACAGAAAAAATACTTGTCAATTTGAAGATATAACTATATAATCAAAAACAGGTTCTTTTTCAAACAAGTAGTAATGCATTCAGCCAATGCTTACTATTTGTATCACACAACACAACAAGAGTTCTGCTATGCAAGAAACGCCAGAAACGATGGTCGTTGCCAGTAACGGACATCAAGAGGACAGCGTTCCAAAAGGGACAAATGGTAACGGTGCAAAAACCCGCTACACGAGAGAGGAGCAGGAGTACTTTCGTCCAATTATATTGGCGAAAAGAAATGCCGCCATCGAAGATGTGGCCAGAATGCGGCACCTTCTGGACGATTCAAGGGATGCTGGAAATGACACAGCATACAGCTTCCATATGGCGGACGCTGGGACAGATGCTATGGGTAGAGAAAAACTCTATCTGATGATAGCCAGACAGAACAGATATATTGGTTATCTCGACCGTGCGGAAGATCGGATCAACAACGGAACCTACGGTATCTGTAAGGTAACCTGCAAACTCATCTCGAGGGAACGTCTCGAGGCCGTGCCACACACGGAAATCTCCATTGATGCGAAGCGCGCACAACCGGAGAAGAAAAACGTCCCTCCTGCAAAGAGCAGGAAAAACATGCCTGTCCACAGATTTTAAGCACACCAAGGACCCTGTCGCACCGTAATGCGAAGGGTCTTTTTTTATAATTAGGTTTCAGGTGTTAAGTTTCAGGTTTAGAGGAAATTGCTTATAGCTTATAGAGGGAATAGATTATTAAGTTGAAAGGTGAGAGGTGAAAGGGGTTGGGAGTAACCGTCGCCCCTGAAACCTGAAAGCTGAAAGCTAACACCTGATTCATAATTCATAATTCTTAATTCATAATTCTGAATAAAATATTCATAATTCATAATTCCTGCCTGCCGGCAGGCAGGCATAATTCTGAACAAAATATTCTTAATTCGTAATTCTAAAAAGCACCCACAGGGTGCTTTTTACTATCTCTTCTTTCCAACCCTACGTCTCTTCACAATAAGTTTATTTGAGTATTTGTTTGGATTTCTTGTTTTTTGTCTCTTTCCTGCTGGTTTGCCCCATTTTGTCTTTGCTCTTCTCATTCCACGACCGCCTCTTCCCTCACCTCCTCCGTATGGGTGATCTACAGGGTTCATGGCTGATCCTCTCA
>Ga0210019_1001167_pt1 | contig 29120 bp, 31 predicted proteins | sample CryGeyCG2114_020_2_FD_183969 | JGI IMG/M metagenome (GOLD analysis project Ga0210019, IMG submission 183969) | Groundwater microbial communities from aquifer - Crystal Geyser CG11_big_fil_rev_8/21/14_0.20 (SPAdes) (version 2) | ecosystem: Environmental > Aquatic > Deep subsurface > Groundwater ...
TGGCAAGAACTCGGTCACAGCAACTCCATTCATCTGGAGTCGTTCCCTGTCGCAGACGAGGAATTAGCCAAGGACACAACAGTTGAGATTGGAGTTCAGATTAATGGCAAACTACGTGGCAGTATTGAGGTAGCTCCTGATGCCCCGGAGAGTACTGTAACCGACATGGCCAAGGGCAATAGTGTAATCGCCAAGTACCTTTATCCGGTGGAGATTAAGAAAGTGGTCTACGTACCCGGACGCATTCTTAATTTCATTATTAATTAGTTTGTTTGAATAAAGTACCTGTGCTAGTTAAACGTGGATTGCCGCGTCACTCCGCTATCACTCCATTCCTCACAAAGACGGTCAGCTACGCTGACCGTCAACGACTAAAACTTTAGTTTTAGTCGTCTTTGCGAGCGGAGCGCGGCAATCCACATCGTCGTCCCGTCTGTCTTTGCGAGTGGAAACGAAGCAATCTACGTTTGATTAACATTGGTGTCTATAACTATGTTGACGTATATCAATTCGCATGATATAAATACATTAACGCATTGAGCCATAAAACTCACCCATAGATTAAATACCCTTAATATTATGATTTCATTCAAACCAAAACAAGTTACAAAAAAATTGCTTTCAGCTCTACCTGAACGTGCTCGTGATGTTCTCACCAAACGCTATGGTCTTGGCCAAGATAATGAAACTTACACGCTTGAATCAATTGGTCAGACTTATGGAATCACTCGAGAACGAGTACGACAGATTGAAAACTATGGTATTGCCGCTATTCGTAAATCCGCCATTTATACAGAAAATACGGCTATGTTTGAAGAATTACGTAGTCTTATTAAACAGCTAGGTAATGGTGTTGTAGCTGAAAAAGTTTTACTTGATTCCTTAACTAAGGATGTTGTCATTCGTAATCACCTTTACTTTCTTTTGATAATTGGTGATGCCTTCTCTAAGGGTAAAGAAAACCCTCTCTATACTAGCCGTTGGTTTACAGAAAAGAAAATTGCTGAGATAGTCGAAAAGGCTCTCAAGAATGTACACGGTACTCTCAATCGAGATGACTTAATTAGTGAGCAGGAAATTCTAAATCGTTTTCGTAACGAATTGATTGAAATCGCCGATAAACAGGACGATAAAACATTAAAGCGATGGCTGATGATTTCTAAACAAATTGGTCAAAACCCTCTTGGAGACTGGGGTCCAGCTGATAGTCCCAACGTCCGAGTAAAGGGAATTCGTGACTATGCTTATTTAGCAGTGAAGCGACATGGATCGCCAATGCATTTCAAGGAGGTTTCGGTGGCCATTAGTGATTTATTTAACCATAATGCACATGTAGCTACCACTCACAATGAACTGATCAAAGATGCACGCTTTGTTCTGGTGGGACGTGGTCTCTATGCTCTAACTGAATGGGGATACACTGCTGGAGTGGTTAAGGATGTTTTGCGTGAAATTTTGCAAGCTGAAGGGCCGCTTTCTCGTGAAGAATTGATTGATAAAGTACGCAAGGAGCGTTATGTTAAAGACAATACTATTGTGGTAAATCTACAGGATGCCAATCTTTTCAAACATTTAAGTAATGGTTCTTATACACTAGCTGAATAAAATTTACAATTTTGAAAATAAACAGATTACAGTGGAACAACTCTCCACTGTATTTTGTTTTAATGTACAATAGTAAATACATGGCGGATTTATTTAAGATACTACTTGGTGCGATAGCTGCTCCAATTTTGTTGGTGGTGGCATTTGTCGTTATGCGCTACACCTTTGCAATTATAGGGGTAGATTTCGGGCTGATAATATCAATTACCATCGCTTTAACTCCCATATGGTTACCGTTTGTTTTATTCTTTCTTCTCTTTGAACGCTGGATGGATTTCGTGCACTTGAAATTCGCTCTTGATAATGGACGAACGACTCTTCGTATCAAACTACCACAGGAAGTCCTGAAATCACCCGAAGCAATGGAGAGTGTTTTTGCTTTAATTCACAACCCCAATAATCCAGACAATCTTTGGCAAACATACATTGACGGCCGGCTACCTTTGATATTCAGTTTTGAATTAGTTTCAATTGGTGGTGACGTGCGTTTTTATATAAACATACCTACCAAGAAAACAAAAAATCTTATTGAAGCCCAGCTTTATGCCCAATTTCCTGGCATTGAAGTTACTGAAGAGATGGTTGATTATTCATCAGAGGTGGTTTGGAATCCAAAAAAATGGGAGATGATGGTCTTCCATATTGGAAAAAAGGAAGATCAAGTGTTCCCAATCAAAACCTATATAGATTTTGGACTTGATAAACAGCCCAAAGAAGAGCTTAAATTTGAGCCGATGGCGGCCATGCTAGAACAACTTAGTACCGCCAAGCCACATGAACGTTTCTGGATTCAAATTCTATGTAAGCCACACGTAAAGCGAAACTTTAAGAGTGGTTTTTTGAAATCCAAAGCTAGTTGGGAAGGTGATGTTTTCGCTAAAATTAGTGAGATGTTAGGTCGTGATCCTAAAAAGAAAACTGGTCCGGCAGAATTTGAAGAACAACCACGCTTAACTGCTGGTGAACGTGACACGGTTGCGGCTATGGAGCGCAATGCTGGTAAATATGCCTACGAAACAGCCATTCGTTATGTGTATATTACCCCATTAGGAAAATTTGATGGCAACGCTCTGTTATTGTTAAAAACATTTTCCCAGTATGACATTATTAAGCGTAACGGATTAGGTGTTCGTTGGCGTACCGACTTTGATTACAACTGGTTCTCAGATTGGTCAGGAAGAAAAAAAATGGAACTAAAGAAAAAAGAACTTGAAGATTACAAAAAGCGCGTCTATACAGTCAGAGAGCCCATATCAAGGGTGGATGAACTGAAGATATTTACTGCCGAAGAATTGGCCACTATTTACCATATTCCGGGTAGCTCGGTTATTACCCCTGGACTATCCCGTATTCCATCAGCTAGACGTGAAGCACCGGCTAATTTACCAGTTGAATTACCTCAATAAAATAAAAGTATTTAATTATATGGAGCAAACAGTAACCCCAGAAATTCCCGAGAAAAAAACCAATCAGCTCAGATTTATTTTGTTAAGCATTATAATTTTTGCTTCATTACTATCTATAATAATTTGGTGCATTACTTATTTTAAAAAACCTCCAGCTGAATTTCCGGTCGGTGAACCGATAGAGGTTACTCGAGGTATGAACATGGAAGGCATTTCGCACCTACTAAAGGTGCAAAATGTTGTCCGCTCTAGTTTATTTTTGAATTTTGTTCTTTTGACTAAATATAATCCAGCCGATATTAAGGCCAGCACCTATGTTTTTTCTGAACCATTAGATGTTTTTGGTGTAGCAAAACGTTTATCGGAGGGTGATTTTAATTCCAATTTAGTCAGGTTCACTCACCGTGAAGGAGAGAGGGCACTATATATTGCCGAGACGGCTAAAAAACAGTTGGTAAATTTTGATCAAAATAGTTTTTTGAAAGAAGCTATCCCTTTGGAAGGAAAATTATTTCCAGATACGTATTTTATTCCCATAAATTATACCGCCCATGAATTGATAACCACTATGTTGGATAATTATGAAAAAAATATTAATCCCTTGCGTGATGACATTATCAAAAGTGGCTTAACCGAACAAGAAATTATTACTTTAGCATCAATTGTTGAAAGAGAGGCAAATACTTCAGAATCAATGGGGCTAGTGTCAGGTATTCTTCGTAATCGCTTAGAATTAGGTATGGCCTTACAAGTAGATGCCTCAATAGAATATGTACTTGATAAAAGTTTGCAGGAACTATCTCCTTTTGACCTAGAATTAGATTCACTCTACAACACTTATAATCACCCCGGCTTACCACCAAGTCCGATTGGCAATCCTGGTCTAGAATCAATTCAAGCGGTATTGAATCCAACCAATTCAAAATATTTATATTATCTGACTGACTCTGAAGGTATTTTTCACTATGCTAATTCCTTTGAGGAACATAAAGAGAACATTGCTCTTTACTTGAGATAGTTAAAAAATATGGTAGCGTACTATGAATTATGAACAAACAAATAACCGTTTTTGTTGGTCTTTCCGGTGGAGTAGACTCATCGGTAGCCGCTCTGCGTCTTTTGGCACAAGGTTATAAAGTGGTCGGAGTTTTTATTAAGGTTTGGCATCCGGATTTTTTGGTTTGCAACTGGGAAGCCGAGCGACTTGACGCCATGCGAGTGGCCGCCAAATTAGGCATTCCATTTTTAACCTGTGATGCTATCAATACTTATCGTGACGCTGTTGCTAAATATTTTATTGAAAGTTATCAAGCCGGACGAACACCAAACCCTGATGTTATGTGCAACAAGGAAGTCAAATTTGGAGTTTTTATGGACTTTGCCAAGAAACGTGGTGCAGACTTTGTAGCTACTGGACACTATGCCCAAAATAAGTTTATAAACGGCAAGCACTGTCTTGCTCGTGGTGTTGATACTAACAAAGATCAAAGTTATTTTTTGTGGACACTAACTCAGTCACAGTTAAAACACATTCTGTTCCCAGTTGGCAATTCAACTAAGGATGTAATTCGTAAAGAAGCGACTAAGGCAGGTTTAATAACCGCTGAAAAGAAAGATAGCCAAGGTGTTTGTTTCCTTGGTCATATTGATATTCCTGATTTTCTTTCACACTACATTGATCTTAAACCAGGTCATGTTCTCGACGAGGTTGGTAATGTAGTAGGTGAACACCAAGGTGCCTTTGTCTACACCATTGGTCAAAGACACGGCTTTACTCTAAATTCACCAGATAGTAATCGCGGACCACATTATGTTATAGAAAAAGATCTTTCAAAAAACAATTTGGTTGTGTCTGCGATTAAACCAATCATAAATACTAAAGAGAATTTAACACTTAGTGAGGTGCAATTAAATAATTCTCTACCGAAACAAGGAGAAATCCTAGCACAGACTCGTTATCGTCAAAATCCATTTTCAGTTACGCTAGCAATAAATAATGACAAGGATAAACTCTTATTAACAATAAATGAAGCCACTGAAGTTCCAGCTATTGGTCAGTCCTGTGTATTATATCAAGGTGAAATTGTGTTAGGAGGTGGTATTATTTCATAGTGTCAATTTCTGTTCTTAAAGCTGATGGAACTACTGAATACTTCAAAATTGAGAAGTTGCGTCGTTCCTTACGTCGAGCAGGGGCAAACAATCAAGAGATTGTAACTGTTATTGAGGCGGTAGAATCTCACTTGTATGATGGTATTAAGACTCAAGAAATCTATCGCTTTGCTTTTGAAAGATTACGACAAGAGGGAATACCAGCAGCCACCAGGTATTCTCTTCGTCGGGCCTTATTTGGTTTAGGCCCAACTGGTTTTCCGTTTGAACGTTTTTTGGGCAGGATGTTTAAGGCCGAAGGTTACAACACCGAAACCGGTATTATCATAAATGGTCATTGTGCTTTACACGAAATAGATATTGCTGCCTATAAAAGTGACCATAGTTTTATTGGTGAAGCAAAATTTCATGCCAGACCAGGCATGAAGTCAGATCTTCAGGTAGCCCTTTATTCTTATGCTCGGTTACTTGATTTACGTGATGCGCGTATTTGTGTTGATGATGTCTGCGGAGTGAAGGAATTCTGGCTAATTACTAATACCAAATTTACCACCTCGGCTGAAAAATATGGCCTCTGTGTTGGATTAAAAATGCTCAGTTGGGACTTTCCTCGAAAAAATAACTTGCATGACCGCATTGAACGGGCTAAGGTCTACCCAATTACCGTTTTGCATACTTTAACATCATCACAAATTTCCACTCTTTTTGAACATGATGTTATCCTTTGCAGTGAGATCATCAATAATCCTCATTACTTACACACCCTACACATAAATGAAGTTAAAGCCCAAGAAATTATTATAGAAGCAAATAACATCATAAATAATCACTCTACAAGCACCTAAATCTGAGTGGCTGTCAATATTCTTACCAAGCAGTGTTGATGTTATACTACTTACGTAAGGATTTTATTTCAGCAATTCACAAAAAACAATATGTCAGAAAAAAAAGAAGAGACCCAAAAGACGGTAATAGCGTTTATAGTTGGTCTACTTATCGGAGGATTACTAGTTTGGGCATTTAGTGGTACCGAAAGCGTTACACCAAAAAGTACTACTGATGACAAGGTTGACACCACTGCCACAACTGATAGTGGGTCAGACAATACAAAAACCGCTATTATAGATGAGAAAAAAATAGTAGTTACACCAGAGCCTACAGCCGTCTTACCAGTAGGAGATGGTTCAGTTAAGGTTGCAGATGACCAGGTGGCTGGATCAAGAGTTGCTTTGGCATCAGCTACATTCCCAATCAAAGAAGGTTGGATTGGTGTTCGTGACTATGACAATGGTAATCTAGGTGGTCTTCTCGGCGTTGTTCGCTTTAGTGAGGAACAAGGTTTAGTGCCAACTTCAATCATTCTACAACGAGCCACAGTAGCTGGAAAAAATTATGCCATTGTTTTCTACACTGAGAACGGTGATCGAGAATTTAGTCTAGCTAACGATGTTCAGGTTGATAAGATTTTTGCTACTTTTACTGCCAAGTAAAAGTCAAAGAAACTAAAAGAAAAAATCCCTCATGAGAGGGATTTTTCTTTGTGATATACTGTTTGATATGGCCGATTATTCAAAAAAGTACAATCCAAACCGTAGCACTGAATGGAACTATGGGGGCGAGAAGTGGCGACTTTCACGCTCAAAAATTGATTTCTTTGTCGAGTGTCCACGTTGTTTTTATCTCGACAACAAACTTGGCACCAAGCGTCCTGGCTTTCCTTCCTTTAATCTCAACCTGGCAGTTGATGAACTATTTAAAAAAGAATTTGACGTTCATCGCCAGAACAAAACCCCTCACCCAGTGATGAAACAATATAAGATAAACGCCGTTCCGTTTCAGCATGAGAAAATAGATACTTGGCGTGACAATTTTGCTGGGATTGAGTATAGTCATCCTGAGACTGGGATGACCATTTCCGGTGCCATAGATGATATCTGGATAACTCCGGCTGGGAAGTTGATTATTGTTGATTACAAATCAACTTCAAAAGACGGAACTATCACCGAATTGTCAGACAGTCCATGGGATCAACAATACAAGCGTCAATTAGGTGTCTACAAATGGTTGCTGGAAAAAAACGGTTTTAAGGTTGAAGATGTCGGTTACCTAGTGTATGCCAATGCCAGTAAAGATGAGATTGGTTTTGATAACAAACTGGTTTTTGAAACCACCCTGGTCCCTGTCGAGGTAGAAACGGAATGGATTGAGCCAACTTTGAAAAAAATTAAAACCTGTCTTGATGACGAACACCTACCCGCTATAGGGGAGAAGTGCGAATTTTGTCCCTATCGTGAGGCCTGTGGCAAAAAACTGCAACAAATCCACGCACGCCAATTAGCTCAAAGCAAATAAGAAATTTACGGGTCTCTCCCCTAAATTTGGAACAAAGATATAGAACTAGTTATTTTATGACCTTATTTCGGGAAAAAGTAATAGACATCGTCTGTTCAATTCCAGCTGGCAAGACCATGTCATATAGCGAGGTGGCAGCCAAGGCAGGGTATCCACGAGCTGCCCGTGCAGTTGCTAATATCATGGCTACCAATTATGACCCAGATATACCTTGCCACCGAGTAATCCGCTCTAATGGCCAATTAGGCGGGTATAATCGTGGCGGAGAAGAGGCCAAACGTGTTATATTAGAAACAGAAAAAATTAAATTATAATTCTTATGTTTATTACAGATTCAACACTACAACGTTTAGAGAAAGACCGGAATACACTTATTACAAATCAAACCGAAATGCGACGAGACGCCAATACCCTTCGTGCTCAGATGCAGGTAAAGATTCAAGAAGTACAACGTGATTTTGAGTATCGAATTGAAAAAATCGAACATGACCTTGATGAAATTGAAAGGAAGATTCCAGCTCTTACACATCAAATTGAGCAACGAGGCAAAGAAGTGCAAAAGAAATATGACGATGAGCAGAAAGAATTAAATAAAGCAGTATAACAATTGCTATCAAGGTTTATGTACTCCTACCGCATTGAACAAGCTATCCGCGCTGCCTCGGTACTACACCGTGAACAATCACGGAAAGGTTTAATGCCTTTTCCATTTGTAACTCATTTGTTTTCAGTGGCAATGTTTTTGCTTGATTTCACCAAAGACGAAGACGTGATTATAGCAGCACTACTGCATGATACTATTGAAGATACTGACTACACGATTGAAGAGCTGAAAGAAGACTTTGGTGAAAAAGTAACGGAAATAGTATCGACAGTAACCGAACCTAAATACCATAAAGATAAAAAGCTAAACTGGGTTGAAAGTAAAACAGCCTATGCAAAACAGTTAAAAACTGGTCCCGTTGAAGCAGTAATAATTGCAGCTGCTGATAAGATTCACAATTTTCGCTCTAGTATAGAGGAGTACTACACTGATTACAGTCGCTTTCTGCAAGATTTCGGCAAACATTTAGATGAACGCCTAGAAGTTTACCAAACTATTTCTAACGTAATTAATAATCGGCTCGACGGTCCTTTACTTAAGGAATACAACCACGTTTTTGACGAATATAAGAATTTCATTTATGACATCCAAAAATCACAACGACAAGAAAAATTTTAACTACACCATCACAACAAATCTTCCTAAATTAGGCACAATTAAAAATGAGTGGGATTTAAAAAAGCAGTACTATTCTAGCCACACAGACCCACAAATTGAAGCAGATGTCCTAGCTACCGAAAAAGCACTCAAAAACTTTGCTAAAAAGTGGCGTAGTAAAAAATTTACTACCGATGTAAGACTTCTTAAACAGGCCCTGACTGAAAGTGAAGTAATGTCAGGTAACCCAACATTCAGAAGACCAATGCGCTATTTTAGTCTTGTCAACGCACTTAATACCGCTGACTCAGTTGCTGAAAAACAAATATCACTTATTGGTAACAGACTACGTAAAGCGAGTGACCAAGTACTTTTTTTTACGCTTGAATTGGGAAAGATACCCAAAGCTGAACAGAAGAATCTAATCAGCCATCCTGACCTTACACATTTTCGTTACTATCTTGAACAACTTTTTGCGAGTGCAAAATATCATTTGACTGAAGACCAAGAAAAAATTATTAGTTTGAAAAGCCGTCAATCGTATGGGCGGTGGGTTGACATGACTGACAAAATTATTAGTCAACGTCACATAGTTTGGAAAAGTAAAAAGGTTGCTCTGCCCGAGGCAATCGAAATGGTTAACCTACAGACATTCGCCAATAAGCCAAAGCTCTGGGGAATAATAGTCGATCAACTTGAACAAATCAGTGAAATTGCAGAACATGAATTCAATGCCATTATCACTGATGTCCGTACTGAAGACGAACTTCGTGGCTACAAAAAACCCTATAGTGCCACCGTGTTGAATTATCAAGACAATGAAGTAGCACTTGAAAGACTACTGGCGGCAGTAAGTGGTACTGGGTTTAAACTTAGTCATAAGTTTTATAAGCTCAAGGCAAAATACCACGGTGTAGAGAAACTCGAATATAGTCAAAGGAATGAAAGTGCTGGTGAAAGTGTGTTAATTTCCTATGATCAGGCCGTGACAGTCTGCCGTGATGTGTTCTATGGCGTCCACAAAGATTACGGCGAATTTTTTGACTCAATGTTAGAGAACGGCCAAATTGATGTTTGGCCAAAACCAGGCAAGACTGGCGGCGCTTTTATGTCTGCGGAGAATGGTCACCCCACCAATGTCATGCTTAATCATGTGACAAACTTTCAAGCACTTGAAACACTAGCTCATGAGATGGGTCACGCTATTCATGCTATGCGAAGTAAAAAACAGACACCGTTTTATTCAAATCACTCTATAGTGACAGCTGAAACCGTCAGCACATTATTTGAGAACTTAGTTTTTGATGCGGTTTTTGCGCAAGTGAGTGACAAAGAAAAATCAATCCTTTTACACGACCGTATACTTCGTGATATTTCAACTATCCAACGTCAGATTGCATTTTTTAATGCCGAACTCGAAATTCATAACACTATTCATCTAAAGGGAGGGATGAGTGCTGAAGAGTTGCGAGACTGCATGCAAAAACACCTTCAGTCCTACCTTGGGGCAGCAGTAAATGTAACTGAGAAAGACGGCTACACATACGTTTATGTTGGCCATCTTCGTTACGGTTTCTATGTGTATTCATACGCTTATGGACTTATGATGAGTAGCATTATGTCTGGTAGATATCGCGAAGATAACAACTACGTTGAAAAGATTGACGAGTTTTTGTCACTTGGTGAATCAATGCAAATTAAGGACATTTACAAGAGAGTTGGTATTGATACCTCAAAAATTAATACTTTTGAAAACGCTCTCAAAAAACTTGGGGATGATGTGGCTATGTTTGATAAACTACTAAAGAAAAAGAAGAAGCCTAGTAATGTTAAATAATTCCTTAACAAAACACTGAAGACCATTATTTAAGCGTCTATTATAATGATGTATATTTATCTTAGTTATAATAGTTTAAACAATAACCCTCGCCAATCCTATTAAATTTGCTATAGTAGCAGAGTTACAAATAGTTATTTTCTATGTCTGGAAATGAAATTCGTGCTAAATTCTTATGTTTTATGGAGTCCCGCGGTCACGCCATTATACCGTCGGCGTCTTTAGTGCCCCAAAATGACCCTTCGGTCCTTTTTAACACTGCCGGAATGCAGCCACTAGTACCATACCTGATGGGACAACCCCATGCGAGTGGCAGAAAGCGTATCGCCGACTCTCAAAAATGTGTCCGCACCAATGACATTGACGAAGTGGGGGACAACACCCACTTGACCTTCTTCGAAATGCTTGGCAATTGGTCTTTGGGAGATTATTTCAAACAGGAAGCCCTAACCTGGAGTTTTGAATTACTGACTTCAAAGACAGAAGGATTTGGCCTTGACCCCAAGCGCCTATACGTCACTGTATTTCAGGGTGACGAAAACGCTCCTCGCGATGAGGAGGCCTATGTAATCTGGAAAGAAATCTTTGAAAAAGCTGGGCTCGATCCTGAAAAACGCATTTTCTTTATGGATGCAGACTCCAACTGGTGGAGCCCGGGGGACAATGGTCCATGTGGCCCAGACAGTGAAATTTTTTATGACGTGTCTGGCACCTTAACCGAGGGGCTGACAAGAGAAGAATTTATTGCCGCTGACGACCGCCAAGACATTGTTGAAATCTGGAACGATGTGTTCATGGAGTACGAGAAGAAGGACGGCAAGGTAGTGGGGAAGCTTGCCAAACAAAATGTTGACACTGGTTCGGGCTTAGAACGAGTCACCGCTGTAGTGCAAGGGAAGAGTGATGTTTTCGCTACTGACTTGTTCGTACCAATCCTTGATAAAATTGCCGAGCACAGTTCCAAAGCTGACCCACGAGCAGCCCGGGTTATTGCTGACCACATTCGAGCTTCCACTTTTTTAATCGCCGACGGCGTCGCACCAGGCAACACCGACCAGGGCTATATTTTGCGCCGCTTGATGCGCCGGGCTATTCGTTATGCAGACACCCTCGGCATGCCGGCTGGTTCACTGGTGACGCTAGTACCAGTTATCGTTAATTTGTATGGTGAAGCTTATCCCGAGGTTGCCGTCAATGAACAGAATATTGCTAGAGTAATAAGTACCGAAGAGGAACAGTTCCGCAAAACATTGGAAAACGGTCTAAAACAATTTAATAAAATCACTCTGCAGATTCATATGGTCAGCAAGATTGTTGACGGTAAAAAAGTAATCGACACTTCAGTTGCTCCGACCACTAAACAAGCCATCAGTGGTCAGAATGCTTTTGACCTATACACCACTTATGGTTTCCCAATCGAACTAACCGAAGAAATTGCCGCCGAAAAGGGTCTGGTAGTGGAGCGGAAAGGTTTTGACAAACTAATGATAGAACACCGTGACCTTTCACGGGCTGGAGCCGAGCAAAAGTTCAAAGGCGGTCTAGCTGACCATTCCGACCAAGTGGTTCAATACCACACTACCCACCACCTACTCCTTAAAGCCCTGCAAATGGTTCTAGGTGACCAAGTAAAGCAACGGGGGTCAAACATCACTAGCGAGCGTCTTCGTCTTGATTTCAGCAACGACACCAAAATGACCGATGAACAAAAAACCGAAGTCGAGAAAATTGTGAACGAAAAAATCGCTGCCGGTCTGCCTGTTATTCTCAATACCTTACCAAAAGCAAAGGCCGAGCTACTTGGAGCCGAGCACGAATTCGGTGCGAAGTATCCCGATACCGTCACCGTCTACTCGATCGGTCCGATGGGCGCCACGCTAGAAAATCCAGATTTTGCAAACGCATTCTCGCTCGAATTCTGCGGCGGCCCTCATGTTACCAACACCTCTGACATCAAAGGAATTTTTAAAATCCAAAAAGAGGAATCCTCATCGGCAGGTATAAGGCGGATTAAGGGGGTTCTCAGTTAACTTAAGCCATAGTAGGTAGTAATGGCGAAATGTCACACCTCTCGACGTCATTACGTCCGTCAGTACGTACGAACTAACGTCGAGCATAATTATCGCTAGTTATCCTAAGTAGTGTACAAAAGGCGACACCAAGTGTGCTTACCTTGTATACTATATTTACTCACATGAGTTTATTTTCCTCAGGAAAAAATAATGTTCGTTTTGGAGCTCTGATTGAAATCGGTTCTGGTAGTGTTGTTGTTTCAATAATAAAATCAGATGCTACAAAAAAGAATCCAGAGATAATTTGGTCACAACGTGAATTTGCTTCTTTAAAGTCAATCAAATCTCACGAGCAGGACGACAAAAGTATCATGGCTGTTTTAATGAACGTTATTTTACAAGTTAATAGCACTGGCTATAAAGTACTGAAAGCTTATGACCCAAATGCACGAATAGGACATGTGCAGATTTCAATCACAGCACCATGGTCATACACCATCAGCAAGACAATTGAATACTCAGAAGATCAAGAGTTTACTATTACGGCCGAATTAATAAATAACCTAATAGCCACCGCCCAAAAGAAGGTTGACAAAAACAAAACAGAAAAGGAAATCGCCAGCGAACACGGACTGACTGTCTTAACTAGAAGTGTCACCGACATTAGGTCTAATGGTTACAAGACCACCAAGCCATTGAATCAAAAGGCAAAAGCTATATCTATCACTCAGATTAGTGCCATCGCAGAAACAGCTATCACGGATGCTGTCATAGATTTACAGAGAAAAATACTTCCAAACGCTGATTTGAAAACGTTCTCCTTTATGATGATGTTTCAGACCTTGGTACGAAAATTATATCCTCAAACAAATGACTTTTGCTTAATTGATGTGACATATGAAGCTACCGAAATAGCCATTATCAGAAATGACACTCTTAAGTACTGCACCCAAACTGCTATTGGTGTAAACACTTTGGCACGAGGGTTGGCCAAAGTTTTAAGTATACCTCACGAAGAGGCACTGGCTTTTATGCGGGAGCCTTATTATTCAACAGCCCTCAAAACTCTTCCCGATAGTAAAATAATGGCTATGAAAGAAGTTTTGAAGAATTACCAAGTACAACTGGTAAAATTATTCAAAGAGACCGGTGATAATCTTTCCATACCACGGACTATGTTTTTACACGGTTCTGCGGGTGCAGACGGCATCTTACAAACACAAATGATGGATGCAGCCAAAATTGCCACCAGTTCTTCTTATGATATATTCGAAATCTCAAGTGAGATTTTAACGAAATCCTACACTGCTAAACAAAAGAAAACACTATTTTCCGTCACTTCAGATACCAGTGTTTTGTTGGCAGCGCAGTTTTTCCACACAAAAGAGAGTCGGGCTAACTTTATTAGTAAATAACCAGCTATACTGTACAATATACTTATGACACAAAAATGGAATCTTCAAGATATCAGACCAGTCGAACCAAGACAGCGTCGCCGTTCAAGTACAGTAAAACATAGCGACCCTTCGGGTCAGTCTGATGTTATTGATACTAAAAATGGTTCAGAATTTGCGGTTTTACCATCTATATCCATTAACGACGGCAAAAAAAAGAGTCCAAGGCAATTATTCGTGGCCATATTTATCTTTGTAGTCGTGGTGGGAACTGGTATTGGTGTTAGTGCCTTAACGGCAGGGGCAGTAATTACTTTATATCCAAAGGTTCGTGATATTAATGTCAATGCTGAATTTACCGCTCTTAATACCAAAAAAACTGACAGTTTGTCTTATGAAATAATGACTATTGATGCTACGGGCGAACGACAAGTAACTGCCACTGGACAGGAACAAGTGAAGAGTCAAGCTACAGGTGAAATTGAAATTACTAAAAGCACACCGGGAACCGAACGTCTAATTAAAAACACTAGATTTGCTACTACTGATGGTTTAGTATTTAGAATTCAAGAATCGGTGGTTATACCAGGAGCAGTAAAGAACGAGACGGGGGAAATGATACCTGGAATCGTCAAAGCACAGGTCTTTGCTGATGAGGCCGGTGAAAACTATAATTTGCCGGCTAATACAATTCTTTCAGTCCCAGGTTTTAACGAAAATGGCTATACTGAACTTTACGATTCTATCAAAGCATCTAACTTGATGGCTTTTACGGGTGGTTTTGACGGACCAAAGTTTATCATTGATGAAAATGAACTTGCTACCGCTAAACAATCTTTACAGATGGAATTACGAGATACTTTAGTTGCTCGTGTGGTTAGTGAAAAGCCGGCAAATTTTACTTCTTTTGACAGCTCAATTGTTATTACTTATACAGACCTCCCTTCAGCTCAATATGGTGACACACTGGTTACTATTCGTGAACAAGCCACTTTACAAATTCCACTTTTTAAAAATGCTGATTTTGCATCATTCATCGCCAAAGAAACAATAGTTGGCTATGATGCTAATGAATCAGTTCGGATTGATAACCTAGACACTCTAACCTTCCTATATTCAACTGCCAGTACCTCACAAACAAATCTAGCCAATATTGATTCCTTTACCTTTAAAATATCAGGCATCCCTAAAATTGTTTGGACCGTTGATCAAGAGAGAATGAAGGTGGATTTAATTGGTATGGAAAAAACTGCTTTTCCTGGTATTTTGGGTAAATATAGTGGAATTACCAAAGGTGAAGTGAAGGTTCGTCCTTTTTGGAAACGTAGTTTCCCAGACAAACTTGACCAGATTAAAATCGTTGAAGTTTTATCAACACCGTAGTTGTCTAAAACTATTGACGTTATGCGATTATTTTGATACACTCATGCCCGTCTAATGGATCAATCAGATATATCAAAAAAGGATGACCTTATCAACGGTACAGTAGAGGAAGCGCTACCTAATGCGCTTTTCCGTGTAATTCGTGATGATACAGGAGAATCACTTATTGCCTATCTGGCCGGCAAGATGAGACGTTTTAGAATTAGAGTTTTGGTGGGCGACAAAGTTTGTATGGTCATTGACCCCTACGGCGGAAAAGCTCGCATTAGTAAACGCTTATAAATATCACCACATGAAAGTACGATCGTCAGTAAAAAAAATGAGTCCGGATGATATTATCGTCAAAAGACGTGGTGTTGTTTTTGTTATTAATAAAAAGAAACCCCGCCATAAACAGCGACAAGGATAATTATCTATTATATGCGTATTTCAGGTATCAACATTCCCGACGACAAACAACTGGCTTATGGCTTAACTGCTATTTTTGGTATTGGTTTATCCAGATCTAAGGAAATTCTAAAGTCTCATAAAATTGATCCAACTATTAAGCCAACCGCTCTCACAACCGAACAAGAAAACGTCATTCGAGAGAGTGTGGAATCATTTACTATTGAGGGTGAATTAAAACGTGATATTTCTAGTAATATTAAACGTCTCAAGGATATACAATCTTATCGTGGTTCACGTCACAGTAAGCGCTTACCGGTTCGTGGACAGAGAACCAAGACTAATGCCCGCACTCTCAAGGGAGCCAAGAAAACTATGGGTAGTGGACGTCGTAAGCTCGAAAAGACTTAAAATTTAGTTATTAAAATCACGTATTGACATATGGGTAAGAAACGTATAACAAAAAAGAGTGGGGGTTCGGATGTAGCGGGTTCATCTCGTGCTCTTAATCGTATCCCTAAGCGCAAGGTGGTCACTGGTAAATTAAATATCATGGCAACTTTTAATAATACTTTACTGACACTTTGTGACAACAAAGGAAATGCAGTCATGAGTGCCTCAAGTGGTGCGTTGGGATTCAAAGGGTCACGTAAGAGTACTCCATTTGCTGCAGCCAAAGTTGGTGAAATTATTGGTGAGAAAGCTCAGCAGATGGGTATGAAGGATGCAGAAATAATTATCCGGGGAGTTGGTTCTGGTCGTGAATCTGCCCTGCGCGCTTTTGCTGGGAAGGGTATTGGGATTTTGAAAATCGTTGATATGACCCCTATTCCCTTTAATGGTGTGCGGGCACCTAAACCAAGACGTATTTAATTAAGTCATATATTCATTATGAAAATTGGTCCTAAATATAAAATTGCGAAGCGCCTGGGTGCGCCAATCTTTGAAAAAACACAGTCAGCTAAATTTGCTCTTTCTGAAGCCAAGCAGGGTCGTAACCGCAAGCGTGGTGGAATGGCTAGTGACTACAAAAAGCAATTGATTGAAAAACAAAAAATGCGATTTACTTATGGTGTTAGCGAGAAACAACTTAGTCGTTATGTTAGTGACGCCACCGAAAAAAGTAATCAACCTATTTCAATTTTAATGGAACGTTTAGAGTTTCGCTTGGATAATGTTGTTTACCGCCTTGGTTTAGCTAAGACTCGTCGCTTTGCTCGCCAAATGGTAAACCACGGTCATATTTTTGTTAATGGTCGCAGACTAGATATTCCGTCACATAAAGTTTCTGCTAATGATATCATCTCGGTTCGTGAGCAGAGTAAAAGTAAGGGGATGTACACTTTTTTACCTGAAACTCATGAAAGTGTCAGTGTGCCAGTCTGGCTAAAATTTGATCTTAAATCCATGTCTGGAATAATAGTCGGCAGTCCGGTTTATCAAGCTACTGATTTTATGTTTGATCCAGAACTAGTGCTTGAGTATTATAGTCGATAGGAAGCGTGGTTTATTAAAGTAATTTATAACATTATGTTAGAAACAAATGTCACCCTACCTTCAAAGCCACGCGTTGTGTCGGAGGTTAATTTCCAAGGTGTTTATGAAATTGATGGGCTTTACCCCGGATATGGACATACACTTGGTAATTCGTTGCGCCGAATAATTCTTGCTTCGCTTCCTGGGGCGACTATCACTCAAGTCAAAATTGACGGGGTGCAACATGAATTTTCAACAATCTCTGGTATTAACGAGGATGTTATTACTATTCTTCTAAATTTGAAAAGAGTACGCTTTCAGCTTCACGGTGATGAGGCAATGACCGTCACCCTTAAAAAGAAGGGTGTCTGCGAAGTTACCGCTACCGACATTACTTGCCCTTCTCAAGTCGAAATCCTAAATCCCAGCCAACATATCGCCGAGTTAACCGCAAAGAATGCTAACTTAGATATGGAAATCAAAATTGAGCATGGACTTGGTTATGTTCCTCGTGAAATTCATCAACGTGATAAGGTAGAAATCGGAACAATAGCCCTTGATGCCGTCTTTACCCCCATCAGACGCGCCAACTACGAAGTGGAAAACATGCGGGTTGGTGACCGAACAGACTACAATCGTCTCCGTATATTTATTGAAACAGATGGTACTCTAACTCCACGCGAAGCGCTAGAAAAATCAATTGAAATTATGATTCACCAACTTAATGCTATTATTGGTTTTCAAAATCAAGTTGATACACCGACAGTTAAAGCCGAAGCCAGTCAAGCAGTAGAAGCGAAAACAATTGACAACGAAATCTTAAAAACAAGAATCGAGACACTAGAACTTTCCTCTAGAACCTTACAAGCTCTTGAGCTTGCCAGCATCAGGACTGTCGGAGGGCTTGTGCGAAAGAGAAAAGATGATATTCTAGCTCTCGATGGAATTGGACCAAAAGGGGTTGAAGAAATTGTCGGCCTCCTGGAAAAAATGAGTCTGTCTCTGACTGAATAAATTATGCAACACGGAAATAAAAATCGAACCTTTGGGCGAGTGCGCAGTCAGCGGACAGCTTTAATGCGTGGATTGGCAGTGTCACTTATTCGTGATGGTAAAATTAAGACGACTGAAGCGAAGGCTAAGGAGTTGCGACCTTTAATTGAAAAACTCGTTACATACGGAAAGAAAAATACGCTATCTGCACGCCGTATTGTAGCTAGCCGATTAGGTGAACCGAGCGCCAATATCGTCAAAAAGGTATTTGATGATATTGCTCCAAAGTTTACAAAAAGAGCTGGCGGCTACACTAGGATTATAAAAGTTGGCCGTACTCCTGCTGGTCGCGACGAAGCGGTAATTGAATTCGTAGAATAATCCTATGACTACAGAAACATTAAAAAAAGAATATACTATCGACGCCAAAGGAAAGCGCCTTGGTACTATTGCTACTGAAGCAGCGTCAATTCTCCTTGGTAAAAAAACTCCTGATTACGCCCGCCACTTGGCGGCCGATGTCACTCTTACTATCAGTAATGTTAGTAAGTTGGATGTTACAGAAAAAAAGAAGCATGAAATTTACCAGTCTTATTCTGGTTACCCAGGTGGTCGCAAGACTGAAACTCTTGACCATCTAGGAAATAGATTGGGCTATGCAGAGGTGGTACGACGTACCATTGCTGGCATGCTACCAAATAATAAATTAAAGAAACCGATGCTTAAAAACCTAGTAATTACAGAATAATATGGCTACTAAAACAATTGAACGCTATATCGAAGGACTAGGACGTCGTAAAACTGCGACAGCTCGAGTACGTCTTACTCCTGCCAAGGAAACAACTATTTTGGTAAATGAGAAAGAATTGTCTGATTATTTTTCACATGCTGCTTTGCAACAAGATGTTACTTCTGTACTCAAGACAGAGGATGTAGGAATTGAGAATTATGCCATTACTGCCAAAGTACTCGGTGGGGGACTTTCTTCGCAAGCCGAAGCTATCAGACTCGGAATTGCTCGCGCGTTGGTAAAGGAAAAAGCTACCCGCCGAATTGCTCTCAAGAAAGCCGGCTTCCTCAAACGAGATCCACGTTCAGTCGAACGAAAGAAATTTGGACTCCTCAAAGCTCGCAAGCGCCCAGCCTGGTCGAAACGATAATATACAAAAATACCTCGCACAACGCGAGGTATTTTTGTATATTATCGTTTCGAAGCCGGAGCGATACGAGACACCCCTTCCTAAGGTGTCGAGACAGCGAGGCGGGTGAGAAGTGACTGAATGTCACTTTGCAAGACCTTGCCAGCTACTTTGGAGCACAGCGGAAAAGTGGCGACAAGGTGTACAGAATTCGTAGAATTCGAGAACATTTAGTAGATTATGAGCGTAGCAAGATAATACACTTAGTGATTCGTGGTGAAACGTTAAAATCAGCACATTACTTTGTTGTGCTGCAAAATGAGCCTCCCTGGACTATTTGTCCCACTCTCATTTTGTTTTTCTAGGCCCCTGGCCATATAGCAAAATATATCGTTTCCTAATTAAAAAATAAGCGCACAGCTTTATACGCTACGAAAAAAGACTTTGCCTGGACAGCTGTCTCCGTCGGGTCTTTTTTCTTGTTTCCTACAGAAACTGTCCACTCACTCGCTACTTTGTTTCACTTTCAGTTCATAAAGTTGCAGTGTGAGTCTTGCGAAGTGACATTAAGTCACTTCTCACGCATCGTTCTGCATCTTACAAATAACGTTTCGCACATTGTTATAGGCACACTCTTATGGCGGTTAACTATACAACACTTCATTGGGTGTCTTCCCATCAAGTCCACAGTGTTCAAGGTTGTTATAGTATTCATTCCACAAGCGGATTTTATTTTAAAGTTGTGTCGGATTTGAGAATGTATTTTTCTGATAAAATTTCTCCTCATCTTCACGATGGAACGGCCATAAACACAAGAACTAAAGATGCAGTGGCAACACTGCGGTCTTCCATATTAATGCTACAATAAAATCCCATGAACACCTCACTAAATATTCAGCTGGTCCTCGACATTCTAAAAAATGAAGCCGACGGCGATATAAAGGCCGCTTTAACTAAAATGACCAAAGATTACAAAATGACCTGGATGTATCAGGGTAAAGAATATTTATTTCCGACTACCAGTAATGATGTAGATGCTGAACTCGAAGATGTCTATCCTATCAAGGGTCGTGAGTATGATATTCGTAACATTGCCGAAGGTGAAAATGTCGTGATGATTGAAATGATTGAAAGTTATCCCGATCCAGACGATGGACAAATGTATCGAACGCCGCAAGTGATTGTTCTTGAGTTAAAGGACGGTTTGATTCGTACCGGCAGACACTATACTGACCCACGATTGTCGTTTATGAAATTGACGAAGGAGCAGCTGGACAGTGTTTTGTGTGATACAAAAACCAAGAAAATAATCTCGGAATAATTTCTCGGGTGTAGTCAGATATGATTTATACTTGCATGACCCAGTAATCACGTTTGAAAAATTACTTTTGATTTGTTCATTCCTCCTTAAAGTTCTATACTACTGAACTGTGAGAGAATCTTTTGTTTCTTTGACACCATTGCTTTTCAGCGTTATAATGTAAATATGGTGAACAAAAAAGAACACAATCCCAATCAGGATGACATCGAAATCACCAGCGAATCGTCTGAAATTATGGAACCTGAATTGGAGGATGTTGAAAATACAGCAAATCAAAAAATTAAAATTTTACGAGATAAACTTAAAGAAACAGAAGCTAAACTAATGGACTTACGTGAGGAACTTCAGCGCTCGAAAGCAGATTTTTTAAACGCTAAACGGCGGCTTGAGGAGGAACGTTTACAAGATCGTAAACGCACGATAAATAAACACATAGAAAAACTACTCCCCATTTGCGACAGTTTTTATCTAGCCATGTTAGATAAAGAAACTTGGGTTAAAGCCGATGAAAAGTGGCGACAAGGTGTAGAAGGAATTTATAGTCAATTAATGTCATTATTAAATTCTTACCAAGTTTCACCCTATGACCCAACTGGTGAAGTGTTTGATCATAATCGTCATGAGGCACTAGCTATGGTACCTGTTACAGAGCCAAAGCAAAACAACCACGTACTATCAGTTATTCAACTTGGTTATGAAATTATCAACAGTGATCATACTGACATAATCAGACCAGCTCGAGTGACTGTTGGAGAATTAAAAAGTAATTAAATTTATAAACAAAAAATTAACTTTAACATTATGGCAAAAATTTTAGGAATTGATCTTGGAACTACTAACTCAGCTATGGCCATCATTGAGGCCGGTGAACCAACCATTATTGAAAATATTGAAGGTGTCCGCACTACGCCATCTGTGGTGGCAATATCAAAAACCAATGAGCGTTTGGTGGGACAAATTGCTAAACGCCAAGCCGTAACTAACCCCACCAACACTATCTATGGTATCAAGCGCTTCATGGGGCACACCTTTGATGAAGAAGCGGTGCAAAAAGACAAAGCTATCGTACCGTACGAGATAAAGAAAGGAAGCGACGGTGGCGCAATAGTGGTAATGGGTGGCAAGGATTATCGACCAGAAGAAGTATCAGCTATGATTCTTACTAAGTTAAAGGCAGACGCAGAAACAAAGACTGGTGAGAAAATAACCGAAGCAGTTATTACAGTGCCAGCTTATTTTAATGACTCACAGCGAAAAGCGACCCAAGATGCTGGCAAGATTGCTGGACTCGAGGTACGTCGTATCATTAATGAACCAACTGCTGCCGCCCTTGCTTATGGTTTCAACAAAAAGAAAGATGAGAAGATTGTAGTTTTTGACTTTGGTGGTGGAACCTTTGATGTGTCAGTACTTGAAGTCGGTGATGATGTCATAGAAGTACAATCTTCAGATGGTGATGCTCATATGGGTGGACGTGATATTGATCAGGATATTGTGCAATACTTAATTGACACCTTCAAAGGCTCTGACGGCATCGATCTTAAAAAGGACAAGTTGGCCCTGCAACGACTCGATGAAGCAGCCGAAAAGGCTAAATTGGAGCTTTCAACTACCAGTGAAACTGAAGTTAACATCCCTTTTATTTCTTCTGATAGTGACGGTCCAAAACATTTACAGATAAAATTATCTCGCGCCAAGCTTGAGGAAATTGCTCACGAATATATTGACCGTTCAATTGAGATTACCAAACGCGCCATGGAAGCATCTGGATTGAAAATTTCAGAAATTGATGAAATTATTTTAGTTGGTGGTCAGACTCGTATGCCAGCCATCATATCAGCAGTTAAAGAATTATTTGGCAAAGAGCCAAATAAAAGCATAAACCCAGACGAAGTGGTCGCTCTCGGAGCTGCCATTCAAGCTGGTATTTTCCAAGGAGACGTTCAGGACATTACACTGGTAGACGTGATTCCTCTCTCACTCGGTATCGAAACCATGGGTGGAGTAACCACAAAATTAATTGAGCGAAATACTCATATTCCAACCAAAAAGGAACAAGTATTCTCGACCGCAGCTGACAATCAGACTTCGACTGAAATTCACATCACTCAGGGTGAGAGATCGATGGCTACTGATAACAAATCACTGGGACGATTTGTGCTTGATGGTATTCCACCAGCACCACGAGGTATTCCGCAAATCGAGGTGGCCTTTGATGTTGATAGTAACGGTGTGCTTAAGGTGACTGCTAAAGATAAAGCCACTGGAAAAGTTCAATCAATTAAAATTGAAGCTAGTTCAGGTTTATCGGACACTGATATTGAGCGCATGAAAAAAGAGGCGGATGATCACGCCGATGAAGACACCAAGAAAAAAGAGCTCATCGATACAAAAAATCATGCCGAACAAATGATCTATACAGCCGAAAAAGCTTTAAAGGATCATGGCGATAAAGTTTCATCTGAAATTAAAGATGATGTTACTGCTAAGATTACATCCCTAAATGATGTGAAATCAAAGGATAACAAAGAGGATATTGCCACCGCCACCGAAGCGCTCAGTTCAGCCATGCAGAAAATTGGTGAAACGATGAATAAAGAGACAGCTACTGAAACATCCACAGAAGCTACTAAGGACGGAGAACAAGTACGCGATGCGGAAGTTAAAGAAGAAAACTCAGACAATACTGGAAAATAGTGTCAGAAAATGAGTGCAAATTTTATTTTTGCACTCATTTTCGAACTATGACATAATTACCTAAACTATGAAAGATTACTATCAAATTCTCGGACTTCAAAAAGGTGCCTCTCGCGAGGAGGTTAAGAAAGCTTTTCGCAAGCTTTCTTCGCAGTATCACCCCGACAAGAAAACTGGTGACGAATCCAGATACAAGGAAATAACCGAGGCCTACGCTACCTTAGGCGATGAAAAGAAAAAGGCCGAATACGATACCTATGGTCATTCATTTAGTGGCGGAGGTGGTAATACTGGTGGTGGCCAAGGGTTTGGCGGTTTTAATTGGGCTGACTTCCAGACAGCTGGACAGAGTGGCCAAGGATTCGAATTCGATATTAGTGACATTTTTGAGAATTTTGGTTTTGGTGCCGGACGTCAAAAGACCGCTCGCGGTCGAGATATTTCCATCGATATCAACCTAAATTTTGAAGAGTCAATTTTTGGTGTCACTCGCAAAGTTCTTCTTACTAAGAACAACATTTGTCAGTCATGTGGTGGTAGTGGTGCAAAAACTGGTACTGAAATGAAAACCTGTACCACCTGCAATGGAGCGGGAAAAATCCACGAAACCCGTCAAAGTATCATGGGAAGTTTTTCAACTGTCCGTGAATGTTCAGCCTGTAATGGTACTGGCAAGGTTCCTAGGGAACGTTGCCCACACTGTGCTGGTGCGGGTATTGCGCGCACTCAAGAAGAAATTGAGATTAAGATACCAACCGGAATCCAAAACGGGGAAGTCATTCGTATGACTGGGCGAGGTGAAGCTATGCCCCATGGACAACCCGGCGATTTATATATCAAGGTTCATGTCGAGCCCCATGCCACCATTAAGCGTGACGGCACTACCTTACTGACAAAATTACCAATAAAAATTACTGACGCTCTACTTGGTGGTAACTACAAAGTTGAAACCCTAGATGGGGTAGTTGAAATAAAAATACCGGCCGGCATCACCCATGGCGAGTTTCTTCGCATCAAAAATAAAGGTGTTCCAGTCGATAACCGTCGCGGTGAATTCCTAGTCAAAATAGAAATTGAAACTCCTAAACAACTATCCCGTAAAGCCAAAAAACTAATCGAAGACCTACGCGCCGAAGGCATCTAACCCCAAACTTAGGGGTTAAACCCCTAAGTTTTACTCTAGGGTATCGGATGATTTTGATTTTAGTCTCCTTAAATAAATATCATTAGCCAGAAATACGGCGTCTTTAAACGAGTAATCAACCTGTTCAACACTGTATAATAGCTTGCTTCTAGATATATTTTGATAGTGCAGTGAACTGGAGTGACATATTTCTCTCTCCATTTTTATATTATGCACAAAATGATTTTCATTTACATATGCGAGTAGATAGTTGTATTGTTCATCTGAGTTAACATGAACTCGCTTAAATGTTCCCTGGAACAATGCTCCTGATCTATCATTATCTAAATTGTAATAACTAGTATACCCACCACTGACTCTTTTCATGAACTCACTAATACCACCATCGATATTTTGTTTTAAAATTAAATGAATGTGATTAGGTAATAGAGAGTATGCTTTTATATTCACCAAACGTTCAGCATTTGTGAATATCTTTTTGTGGGCTAATGCAAAATCAAAATTGATTACTGGTTCTATTGAATTAAACAAATCAAGTGATTGATAAAAACGTAAATAGTCACGTTTTGATGCAAAAACTTCCCGTTTATCAACACCACGGTTAAACACGTGGTATATTTCACCAGTCAGCAATGGAACAATTTTTCTTGACATAACCATATTATATCAAACTTAGGGGTTTAACCCCTAAGTTTTTATCCCAAGGTGATAAAGCGCTAGCTGTTGATTAATCTTATAATGTAGATACATAAATTATGGACACGGCATACATTTTTAGTATCCTTCAGGAACTCATTTTCATTTTGTTGGTTTTTGGATTTTTTCTTGGTTATGGTATTTTTCGAGGTCGTCAGGCGGTCATTAATGTGATTACTGGACTTTATTTAGCATTACTTATTTCTCTGGAGTTTCCGTACTATGATGTCTTTTTAGCACAAGCAACAACTGCTCACAGTGAGTCAATAGGGAAGTTGCTTTTGTTTGCAATCTTTACTTTTCTAGCCACTATTCTTATCACTCGCGTTATGCCTAACGAGTTTAGGGAGAAAAAATTTGAAAGTTTTGGCAAAAAATTGCTCTTGGCCGTAGCGGGAACTATTCTTATTATGGTCTTTAGTTTTCATGTTCTACCTGTCACAGAATTCCTCACCCCTGGCACACCCATCCAATCCCTCTTTGCTCCCGCTCAGTATTTCTTCTGGTGGCTTTTGGTGCCGTTTGTTATTTTGTATTTGAATTAAATTATATGGTATATTTATGATAGTAAAAGTCAATAGTGAATACCAGTAGTTCTAAGCAAAAATGTACAAGAAAATTTTTGGTCTAAGTTCGCCTTAGTATTTCCTTTTAATCATCTTTTGCTACCAAGGTTATAAATTAACCAACGTCGACAACCGTTTCTTAAGCTACACTAATATATTACAGTGTTAGTAAGCGAAAAATCAACAATAATAAACAACATTAATAAATATCGACTTGAGTTTGATGTTTCTCAAATTTGTTTCTCCAAAATCACTGATGTTATTTATAATACAATTATCAAGGTTAGATCTGGAAAAATCAAAACAACACTATTAATGCGTTTTCAAAACTGCAAAGACGCCCGATGCTAGTGTGGATGATTTAATAAAATAATGGACATGGAAAATTCAATTAGCGAACGTATTCTAAGACTGGCTAATGTTGATGCAAACGAATTTGTAAAGACAAATGGTCAAAATAACTTGTGGCCGCCGTTGTATAATGCAGAGAGCTATGTTGGTGATGTGGTAAGAGATAAATATTTTGCTGCACTAGCAGTTGTGCGTCACTATGTAAAATTGACGAGCGATGCATATTGGTCTGGAGTTGGTGCATTTAATGTAGATCTCTTTATGTTGACGCCTAGTGCTTCATCTCCAATGGGTCCAGGATCTGACTCTGAAGTGATTAGTATCCAATTTGGTAAATACCACACCAACCTTACCGACTCATCACAATTTGGTTTTGAGCCGCTTATGTTTCATCTCGATAAAACATATTGTTATTTACCATCAATGCGAGGTGAGAATCCTGACGCTCGTCACCTAAACCAGTTTTTTCACTGTGAAGCAGAAATAGTTGGAACGCTCGATGAATTATTGCCGTCGGTTGACGGATATGTGCAAGCACTTGCAAGGATATTTGTGGCACTCACACCAATCATAGAGCTCATGAGTATTGATTTCTCAAAAACAGAACAGGCACTGCAAAACATTATCAATGCCAAAAGTTTTAATAAAAAGACCTTCGACGAAGTATATCCGTGGCTGCTAGAAAATTCCGCATTCCATTCGGTAAATGATTTTGGAAGAAGTATTACCAATAACGGCGAAGTTGCGCTTGCTCGCGCGATGGGAAATGGTTTGCCGATGTGGCTTTCCAATTATGACCGAGATACTGTTGCCTTTTATCAAAAACCAAATCCTGGAAATACAAACTCTGTTATAAATGCAGACTTGTTATTCGCACCAATTATCGAAGGTGGTTTTGGTGGGGAAATTGCAGGTTCTGGACAACGACAGGATAATTCTGAAGAAATCACTGAATCACTCAAAAGACAAGCTATCGATGGTAAACCTTATGAATGGTACGTCAATCTTCGCAAACAACCAAACTACAAAATTACATCTGGTTTTGGATTGGGTATAGAAAGATTTATCGCCTGGGCGCTTGGATACTCTGATATCAAAGACGTAATTCATTATCCGCGGCTTAAAAATATTAAAACACTACCATAGTATTATGCAAAAAAAAGTTTTTGATTCATTCTTTGTTCCATATGCAAAAACCGTTGACAGGGTGGCTGATGTAAGTGCGTTTTGGAGATTGTCAGATGAAATTATTACTGAGATAATCAAACGAGAAATTGCTCCGCATTGTACGGATTCTTCACTCACAATGGATGCTGGTGGTGGTACAGGAAGATGGGCAATAAATTTAAGCGGGGTTTTGAAAGGGAAGCTTGTTATATTCGATCGTTCAGAGGATATGCTTGCGAAAGCATCAGAAAACATTGGTAAGAGCAACGTGTCTGATCGTATTAGCATAGTAGAGGGAGATATAACTCAGGTGGATGATTTTGCAGACAATAGCGTTGATAATATTGTGAGCATTTACAGTCCTCTCAGTTTTATCTATGAGCAAGACAATGCTGCAAAAGAACTATTTCGCATTCTGAAGCCAGGAGGCCTCATTCTTATAATGAGTCATAGTTATCATAATGCATTGGCTTCCAAAATAAATAACTATCGAGCTGGTGCAGAAGAATTACAAAGACTCGCAAATAAACAGATGGTAAAATGGGCGCCGCATGTACCTGAATTGGTGACCCATTCAAAGGAGTCCATGGAAACACTTTTTTCAGACGCGGGATTTCATATACAAAAAACGTATGGTGTACCAATATTCGTTCAGCCTGGTCCAGAAGATTTTGACCCAGAAAACGACAAGAAAAGTGCAGTGAGTGAGTATCTTGAAAATCCCGATGTTTTCAAATCAGTATTTGAAATCGAAATGAGATTTAATTCCGATGAGACGGTGGCAAATCGAGGTATGAACATGTTTATGCTTGCAGAAAAGAAATTGTATGAAAACAAATGAACTTGTAGGACAATATCCTTGGCTTGCTAAGATGAATACCATTGAGGATTATCTTCCGCCAGAATATTATCAACATCTACTAAAACCGTATACCTTTGGAGGTGTGTCGGATCTTTCATTACTTGAAAAATTTTTATACAATAAAAAACCTTCAAAAGTACTGGAATTAGGTTGCGGTAGTGGCAGAGCTTCAGACATTACGGTTTCGACAATACCTACTGCAGATTATACTTTTTCAGATCTTAGTGAGAGAATGCTCGAAGTAGCAAGACAACATTTACCAAAAAAGTCGTCTTTTGTTGTTTCTGATGCAGTCAAATATATGGAAAACACCAAGGACATGTACGACCTAGTATATACACTCTGGAGTTTTTCACATTCAACACATCAACATATTCATCGTTTAGGCATAGAAAAAGCAGGAGAGTATATTTCTTTAGCTATGAAGAAATTTGTTCGGGAGAATATAGTCAAAGGTGGTTCATTCTTTCTTATACATTTTGATTCACTCTCGCAAGAGCAAAGTATCTTGATGAGACAATGGAAGCGAGTATTCCCCGCTTTTGCAAATATCAAGGAACAAAGTCCCTCAAAGCAAATTATCGATAGGACTTTATTAGAACTTGATACAAAGGGAGAAATATCGCTATCAATTAGTCACTTAAAAGGTGATGCAATTCATTATAAACTAGAAGACGAGGTGTTGGAGACATTTATGAATTTCCATCTTGAAACTTACCTCAACAATTCACCACATACTGGAAGTGTCATTGGCGACATAAAGAGACAAATTTCAAATTATCGTAATGATAATGGTTCTTATAATATAACTCCAGGGTGTTATGTTTATTCGTTCACTAAGAACTAATAAACAAGCTTACTATGAAAAAACTACGAAAATTACAAAAAGGAGATAAGGTAGCAGTAATATCTCCATCTTTTGCAGCTCCCGCAATCTTTCCAAAAGTGTTTGAGTTAGGACTCCAGAGAATTCGAGATGAGTTCGGACTGGAGCCAGTGGAATATCCAACAACGAGAAA